>JABAOH010001688.1_pt1 | contig 140683 bp, 125 predicted proteins | sample 7062181 | NCBI WGS metagenome assembly JABAOH01 (sample SAMN14538630, study PRJNA623070) | marine sediment metagenome | biome: marine biome [ENVO:00000428]; feature: marine pelagic biome [ENVO:01000023]; material: deep marine sediment [ENVO:00002113]; isolation source: pool of 5 deep marine...
TCCCAGGCCGAGGCGGTCGTAGCGCTGGACTTCCAGCGTCCCGGCGGAGCGCGAGTGCGTCGCAGGTGGTCGAGGATGCGGTCGATCTGCTGGGGTCCGGTGATGAAAGCGACTATGCGCATCTCTTGGCCGCATCGGGGACAGGTGGGCGGGTCGACTTCGGAGATGTGTCGCAGCAACTTGGCCCAACGCCGGCCGGCCTCGCTCAGCGCGTCGGGCTCCGGGTCGACGCATACGATTGGGTGTTCGTCGCCTGCCTCGGTGGCCTTGCGGCGCTCCGGTGGCTGGTTCTCGTGTCGAATCGATCATGAGTGAGGTGTGCCAGGCGGCGATGCCCGAGCGGGTGGCCCAGTGACATGCCACCCGGCGGCGGCTCCGCAAGATGGCGACAGGGCCCGCGGGGGTCAGCCCTCGCCGCTCACCCACCCGGCCGCTTGGTCTTGATGACGATGACGCCATTGGCGCCCCGCAGCCCGTACAGCGCCGCCGTCTCAGCAGGGTTCTTCAGCACCTGGATGGACTCGATCTCGTAGGGATTTATGCCCCTCAGGACTCCACCAGGTCCCGGCGTAACGGGGACGCCGTCGATCACATACAGCGGCCCGCTACCGGCGTAGAACGACGTCGCACCGCGGATGCGGACGGAGATGGAGGTGGGGAGCATGCCGGCCAGGATGCCGGCGAGCAGCGCAATAGGCAGGGCGGTGCGGTCCGTGGACTGCTGTGAGGACGCGAGCATGGAGGGCTCCGAAGCTGGAGGCCGGAGGTTAGCCGAGAAAATCGCCACCACTCCTCCGCACGGACTAGCGGCAGTTGATGCTGGACAGCAAGTTACCGAAACTACGCACAGCGCTTTGTGGACGCGCTGGCGCTCATCGAGGGTGCACGAGTGCAGTCCGAGGCATCGTGGGGCTCATACGACAAGCTCCCGCAGCGTTCGAGGAGCGACTGCCGTGGGCGGATGTGATTGTCGTCGGCGATGTGGAGACCGACTTGGGGTATCGATCTCGTACAATGGGACAACTACAATCAACCGTGGCATCAGTCGTTTACGAGACTGTAGGAGGGAATCGTCTGCAATGAGACGATCCACTGCCGTGCTCCTCGCCATCTTGCTGTCCCTCGCATGCGCCTCTCAAGACGGACTGGACATCGCGGTCACCTGGAATCTCGAGACGAATTTCGCTGAAGGCGGCGGGCATCGGGCGCAATTCACGATTGCCGAGTCAGTCGTAGGGAATTGGAGCTGTGCAACCGCTCGGCCCAGTATTCGGAACAGTGATTGGCGTAGTTGGGACATCCCCCTGTCGACTCGAACGCCGGCTTATCCTGGGGTAGGTGCGTCCCAGTCCTAATTCAACCTGTCAATCGGGTCGCGGCTAAGCGAAGAGAGTGAGTGCCATGAAAAGCTCAAGTGTCGGAGTGCCGTCCCTGCTCCTCGTTGCCTGCATACTGCTGACTGGTTGCGCGGCACCCTCACGGGACTACCTCAGTGAGTCCCAAGACGAGCTCGACGCTCGCATGGAGTGGTGGCGGGACGCGCGCTTCGGGATGTTCATCCACTGGGGTATTTACGCGGTCCCGGCAGGAGTCTACCGCAACGAACCCGTCGGCGGCATTGGTGAATGGATCATGAACTCCGCCCAGATTCCGGTGTCCGACTACGAAGCCTTCGCTGCACAGTTCAACCCGCTCCAGTTTGATGCCACAGAATGGGTGCGCATCGCCAAGGACGCGGGGATGAAGTACATCATCATCACATCGAAGCACCACGACGGCTTCTGCCTGTGGGATTCGGACGTGTCGCAGTACGACATCGTCGACGCGACGCCGTTCGGGCGTGACGTCTTGAGAGAGCTAGCCGACGCGGCCGCGCTGGAGGGCATCCGCCTGGGTTTCTATCACTCCATCATGGATTGGCACCACCGCGACGCGCAGGCCCCCCATTTCCCCACCTACAACACCAGTGAGAAGAGCAACCCGGACTTTCCCCGCTACGTGGAGGACTACCTCAAGCCCCAGATCAGGGAGCTGGTGACCGACTACCATCCGGCCGTGTTGTGGTTCGACGGCGAGTGGATCCCCGAATGGACCCACGAGATGGGGCTCGACATGTACGGCTTCGTCCGGTCCCTGAGTCCCGACATCCTCGTCAACAACCGGGTGGACAAGGGCCGGAAGGGCATGCAAGGCATGACCCGGACCGACCAGCGCTACGCAGGCGACTTCGGGACACCGGAGCAGGAGATCCTCGAGAGCGCCTCCACGCTGTACTGGGAATCCTGCATGACGATGAACGACACGTGGGGCTTCAAGTCGACGGATGACAACTGGAAATCCGCCGAGACGCTGATTCACAACCTGGTGGACATCGCCTCAAAGGGCGGCAACTACCTGCTGAACGTCGGGCCCACTGCGGAGGGTTTGATCCCGGCGGCGAGCGTGGAGCGCCTCGCCGAGATGGGTGACTGGATGGAGGTAAACGGGGAAGCGATCTATGGCAGCCGGCCGTGGACCAACCATCGAGATGGTGACAGGGTCCGCTACACGCGGGTGGGCGACCACATATACGCCGTCAGCCTAGGCTGGCCCGGCCGTCAGCTCACCCTGCACCACGTGCAGCCCCAGGCCGGCTCGGAGATCCACCTGCTCGGCTACGATCAGCCCCTGTCCTGGTCTTACGACGCCAGCGACGGCCTTACCATTACACTGCCCGAGGCTCTGCAGGACGAAGCCGCGCGACCCTGTGAGTACGCGTACTCGTTCAAGATCGCGGGCGGCCTTCCATCTACACCGTGACTACCGATTTGGTTCCTCCTGGGGCACACGCGTGCTGACATCGCTACTCTATGAGGTCACGCCGCAGGATATCTCCACACTCATGACCACTGCACTATTACTCCTGGGTGTGGCGCTGCTCGCCATCTTGTTGCCGGCGCACCGTGCAAGCAGGGTCCCACCGACGGAGGCGCTGAGGGCTGAATAGAGTGTGGCTACGGCTCATGGGTGCACGACGACTCAGTCGATGGTAAGAACGGGCATTACGGAATTGCTCTCATGTGCCCGGCCGGAACTCAAGTCGGCCAAACTGGGGTTGCTGACTCACCCAGCGTCGGTCACGCCCGATCTCACGGCATCGGTCGATGCTCTACGCGCCGCGGAATTCGAGATCTCTGCCTTGTTCGGACCGCAGCACGGCTTCTTCGGCGACAAGCAGGACAACATGATCGAGAGTCAGTCGTTTTTCGATCCGCGGCTCGGCATTCCTGTGTACTCGCTCTACGGGGAGGTGCGTCAGCCGACTCCTCAGATGCTCGACGGCCTCGACGCCCTCGTATTCGATCTGCAGGACGTGGGAGTGCGCGTCTACACCTTCGTGTGGACCATGACGCTGGCGATGGAAGCGTGTCGCGATGCGGGAGTCGAGTTCGTGGTGCTGGATCGCCCGAACCCAATCACTGGAGCAGCAAGAGAAGGTGCGGTGCTCGAGCCTGGCTTCGAGTCGTTCGTTGGACTACACCCATTGCCGTTACGCCACGGCCTGACTGCCGGTGAGATAGCGCGGCTGGCTAACGAGGCCTTCGGTATCGGCTGTCAGCTGGATGTCGTGCCGTGTGTTGGATGGAATAGGGCACAGTGGTACGACCAGACGGAACTCCCATTCGTGATACCTAGCCCCAACCTGCCAACCCTCGACTCTTGCGTCGTGTACCCGGGGATGGTGCTACTTGAAGGGACGAACCTGTCGGAGGGACGCGGTACCACGCGTCCGTTCGAGATGTTCGGAGCACCATTCTTGGACCCGCACCGACTGGTTGCGGCCTTGCGTGGGTTCGAGCTACCGGGGGTGGCATTCAGACAGTGCAGCTTTGAACCCACATTCCAGAAACATGCGCAGGTACTCTGTGGTGGAGCGCAGCTACACGTTTTCGATCGTAACGAGTTCAGGCCGGTAGAGACAGCCGTTGCGATTCTCCATGCGGTGCGGCAACTGGCCAGCGAGTTCGCTTGGCGGCCACCACCGTACGAGTATGAAACAGAGAAGATGCCGATCGACATTCTCTGGGGAAATGACAAGTTGCGATTGGCGATTGATGCCGGCGTTGAGCCAGAGGAGATCACGCGGGAGGCGCAAGCGGGGATCGCCGGATTCGAGGAGCTGATCGTACCATACCTCTTGTATCGTTAGACGTGGACAGACCATCACCTGCTTGCGAAGGCGAATAGAGGGAAGCGGAATCATGGTTCCCGGCGTGGAGCTGGAGACGATGAGTGGGCTCCTATAGCCGCGAGAGATCGCCCAGCAGGGTGCGATGGTATAGGAAGTAGGGTCTGAGCCGCTTGGGTACGGCCAGCACCACCTGGCTGTGCGGCACCTCGGCCAGCAGGACCTGCTCCAGCCACATACCCGACAGTGCCAGGCGCCTGATCCATGCCGCGACGCCAACCTGAACGGATCTGCCGCGCGGCCGCCGCTATCGCCCGCCGAACTCGATGCCCAACATCAATGCGGGCCGGATCCACGTGAATCCTGCCTGCGTGATGTACTCCACGCCGGTACGCAGTTCGACCCACGGCCGCACCGTCCAGTTGGTGAGGTAGGCTCCCACCGCAGCTTCCGGCCCCGCCCCGAAATTGAGACCGACACCGGTGTCGGATTCGCCGCCGTACACCGACGCACCGATGGCCAGCCGTGCGTACACCGTTTCTCGCCACGGCAAGAACGGCGCCGGGCCCTGCTTGCCAAGGTATACCGAGCCGAACAGCCGCTTGGCTCCCGAGTACCCCACGTTGCCTGCTTCGTCGGCCCCGAACAACAGGAGGGGATCGTATTCGCCCACGCGCGCTCGGATGGCGGACACGTAGCGACCAGACCAGGACGGGCGCCAGGCGAGCTCGAGCATGGTGCGCTCGAGTCCCGCGCTCGCTCCCAACGCGACGCCGTAGAACGCTGGCTGGGGTTCGGTCGAGAAGATGCTCCACACCAGGATAGCGCCGCATCGCCCGGCCGGATCGCGCACCGGATCGCGGTACTTCAGGGGGATATCGGTATACTGAAGGTAGACCTCGATGCCATACACCCAGTCGAGCGGGATGTCGCCGTACCCGTAAGCCACTCCAAAATGCGGGTCGGACACGCTCTTTGAGGGCAACCCGTCGAAGTACACCCGCATGCACCGCATTGACGCGAGCGGCGCTCCAAGTTGCAGCACCTCGCCGATGGTCCCGACACGCATCTGAGCGATCTCGCCACGATCGAACGAGTAGTTCCATGGCAGGTGGCGTCGAGAGAGGAACTCCCGCTGTCCCGGCGTCGCTGCGGTCTCACCGATCACCATCACGGGATCCAGCACGGCAGCCACGGGGGAGAGGCTCACACGAACCTCCACGAGCCGGTCCGTCTGGAGCACGAGTTCGGCCGTGGCCGCGCGATAGCCCAGCCTTCGCGCCACCAGCGAGTATGTGCCGGCTCGAGGGGCGGGGAGAATGAAGAGACCGTGCTCGTCGGTTTGTCCTCGGGCCACGACCCGCAGGTCGAGAGTGCGAAGCAGAACCTCGGCTCTCGGGATGCGCTGTCCGGTCTGGACCTCCTGCACGACCCCGGTGACCGCCTGGGCCGCAACGGGAGGGGATACGAAGACTGTTGCGGCTGCGGCGATAGGCGCCCAGACGAGGGTCCTCAGGATCCGCCGCGTGAGCGCGCAAGCGGTTGTCACCCCATGTCGCCTATTGCGGCTTCCGACCATCCGCGCCTTAACCGCTCCAGAATCTCCTCGCCCGACGCGCCCTGATCCAGCGGTAGAGGCGCGGCGCACCCAGTAGCGGGATCACGCCGCCGACGGTGCCCCACAGCGGGCTCCATTCCCCCGTGGTATACGTGTAGCCCATGAAGGACTCGAGCTTGAGGCCGATCACGTAGCCGCAGATCACCGCGGCCACCAGGACGATCACCGCCGCCTTGACCATATCGCCGCGGCGGTGCTCGTCCATGTGCTGCGTGACTCTGGCCGGCCAGTCCTCGCGAGGCATTGCGGGCACACCTGACTCCGTCGGGAGCTAGGCCAAAGATGTTGGGCGAGGCCGGTGCAGACCAGCCGGGGGCGCTGCCGCAAGAGGAGTCGACAGTCAGTAGCGTCGGGCGCCGCCTGACCTTCAGCGCATCTCTGGCTGCGCTCCGCTACTCGGGAAGCGGCAGATCGGAGTTGAAGATGGCGACGGAAACGAGCCATCCCCCGTCCTCCTGCTTGCGGAGGATGGCGAGGAACTTGCCAACGTCCGAGGCAGGCTCGGGCACCCCTGGTATTTCCACCGTCACGGAATAGGACCCGCGGGCGTATGCCAGGTCGCCGCGCCCATCAATTTCCAACGCCGTCTGGCTGAACTGTGTTGTCGTGAGCGGTCCCCAGTTGGCCGCGGCCCACTGCTCGATGACCTCCCGTCCTTGATGCAGTGGCTCGTTTGGCGGCATTCGGACAGCGTCCTCCGTGAACCCTGCTGCGAAACCGGCCCAGTCCTCGGCCAGCAGTACTTCAACCAGCTCTTGCTCGCCGAGGCTACGGATCGCCGCTATGTCCTCGTCAGACAGCGGTCCGGCTTGCTGCCGGCACCCGGCGAGCGCGAGCGCCAGCGCTGCCACCGCTGGCAAGATTCCCAGTGTCCGCATTGTTCACTCTCCCACGCCGAGGGAACGGTTCTCACAGGGAGAAGCTACCGGCGGTGCCGTGCGCTGTCACGATGAAATGCACGGCGGTTTGTCGTCTTTCTCTACTGTGTCGGAGGGTGCTGGGAAGGAAAGGCCGCCACGAGACGCAAACTTGAAGCGGAGGCTCTGCGGCTGGCCGGGCTCGTTGACGTCAGAACCGAATCTCGTGGATGACGACGGCGCTCAGTGTGCCGAGCGCCGCCCCGACCACGACGTCCGAGGGAAAATGCTTGGCCGCTGCGACTCGGGACACGCCCACGCCCGCCGCGGCCACTATCGCTAACACCTTCGGTGCGACTCCCCGCTCGGGATTGTTCAGCCAGTAGCTGGTGGCGAATGCGAAGGCCAGTGCCGTATGTCCCGAAGGCATGGAGCGCAGGTTCTTAACCTTGTCTGCCGCTTCGATGGCGTCGTCTGTGTACATCACCGGCCGCTCACGACCGATGAGTGCCTTGCTCAGCTCCACCACGCCCAACGACCATGCGACGGCTTCCAGCGTGATGATGCTGCGTCGCGGGCCGTCGGGCCCGCGCCATGTGTCCCACAGCGTTGTCCCACCTAGTCCTATCAAGAGCACGTCGCTAGCTCGCGCGAACTCGGTCTGCGCCGGGCGGATCACCCAGCGGTCGAAGGAGGGTACGTCGGCCGGATCACACGGTGCGCAGTGAGGCGGGCCCTCGGTGAGGTCGAGAACGACCGACGTGGCGAAGAAGGCGCCCGCGCCGGCGAAGGACAGTACCTGGCCCGTGGTCGCCAGCGGGCGGTCCGGCGCTTCCTGCGCTGCAGCGGTGGTAGCCCCGATGCACACCAGCAGGCAGATAGTCAGGACGATGCGATGGTGTAGCGGCCGAGAGCGATCGCTGCGCGCTGAGGTGGACAGCGGGGAGGGGATGCTCACAGGGCGAGTTCGTTGGCGCATACGGAGTGAGGGAGCGCCAACCTACATGGTCTGGCTGGTTCCGGCAACCTCAGCCGCGGTGTGCGTCGGAGCCGTGCCGCCAACACGACCTAGGATACGCTCCACTAGTCCTTCTCCATGTCGTTGTCCGCAGAGCGAGGCTTGTGGACGCAGACCCCCAATGAGTCCTGGGGCGCACGTCCCGAGCCTAATGGCCGGGGCAGGCAGTGGAGACCTCGAATCACGAGGCGTCAGTCGAGTCCTGGCTCACGCTCACGAGTTCCAGCCGGTCGTCTTCCTCGATTTCGAGAATCAGGCCCACGCCGCGGGCATAGTACCCCCGCTCCTCATCACCGGGCTCGAGCGGCGTCCAGTCTCGGGTGACGAGGACGCCACCGAATGTGCCGTACGGCACCGTGGCGCTGTCGCTCAGGCTCAGCACCTCGCCCATGTCTTCGGCCTCCCCGACGTAGTACTCCTGGCGGTACGACACCCCGACCTGGGGCGCGCCCTGCATGATGATGCCGGGCAGCGCTCCGTCGCGACCGGCCTCCCAGGAGCCGCCGGTGCCGACCAACTCACCGTCCTTGTACTCCCTCGTGTCTTCGCCGAAGTACCACACGTTGCCGTCCTGATCTTGCGCGTACCAGTCCCATGTCTCCTCAGTCAGCTGGTCGTCCTCGAACTCCTTGCTGTAGACCACGACGCACTGTACGCCCATGACCTCTCGGGTCTCGTGGGTCACGTAGGTCTCCACTCGCTCGCCCCCTCCCGCCTCCTCGTAGATCAGGGTGGTGCCGGCGGTCAGCGGGAAGAACTCGTTGTCCACCTGAGCGACGAACCGGGCCGGGTCGATGGTCGGCGCGTACTCCTCCGCGGCCTCGCGTGGCCGTTCACCGCAGCCCATAAGCAACAGCACGGCCATCGTCACTAGCGCGGAGCGTTCGGTACGGGTCATCGGGTCCCTCCTTGTCTCCTGAGGCTCGTTCACACCTCGGGTCGTAAGCTATTGCGTCCTCCCTGGCATCGCCTCTGATTGCTGCAGGAGGAGGGGGAGGAGATCTCATGCACGACTGACGGGCCTCCGGTGTGGAGGCCCGTGGTGCGTTCGCTACTCCCGTCGCGGCTCGGCTGGCCTATCGCTCAAGCGACGGCTGGGCGTCAGTTGACTGACAGAATAGCCGAGCCGCGGGTTTACCCGCGATCAATCTGCCCGGCGCAATGACCCTTCCGCTTCGTCATCTGGTAACGGTGGGTGCTTGCGGAGTGACTCGTCAGTTCTCGTACTTGGCGAGCAGGGCTTGGAAGCGTGGATGGTCGTGCAGGGGAGCCCAGGTGGGATCGATCCTGAGCATTGGAACGGCGGTGGGCGAGGGAACAGCCAACAGGATTTCGAGTTGGTCAATAGCGGCGTCGTACTCGCCCACCATGGCGTAGATACGCGCCAGGTCTTCCACCCTGTAAGCACCTCGCCACGCTTCTTTGCTCATGGGAAGCAACTCAACAGCCAACTCCCCTTCGCGGATCGCGTCTTCCTTGCGGCCGAGACCGGCATAGGCGATGCCCAGAGCACTCCGATAGCGCTCATCATCGGGACGCTGCTGAATCCTGGCCTCAAGAATGGCGCGCGTCGAGTCATAATAGGCTCGCTCGAGCTGCCGGTTCCGCGTGAGACCGTAGGTCTGGGCATGTAGTTGGGCCTTGGGCACGTAGAGGAATTGATCTTCAAGAAGAATTCCTGACGAAACCGAGGCAAGCCGGTCCAACGCCTCCCGATATTCTCCATCCCATATCTCGAGCAAGACCCAGGTGTATGCGATCGCGGGGTGTTCTGCGAGGCCAAGGCTGCGGGCCTCCTCCAGCACTGCCCGCGCCCTTTCCGTGCTGCCCTCCAAACGGAGGTGTACCCACCCCGCCTTCTCGGCATAGGGATCGGCCCAATCGGGACTCAGGAAGATGGCGCGGTCGAAGTACCGCGCTGCTTCCGCAGGATTGCGCAACAGGAAGTGTGTGCCCGCGAGGTCGCCGACGTTCGCTGCCGAGCGCGGATCAAGCTCTACAGCCTTCTCGAAATTGGCCAATGCCTGCACGAACTTCCCCTGCCGCCGCTGCACGGAGCCGATTCCCAGAAGGAGGTCGCTGCTGTTGGGCTGGCTTTTCTGTGCAACGGCAAACTCGGCCAGGGCACGGTCATAATCCAGGTGACCCCAGTAGTGGTACCACCCCAAAGCCTCATGTGCTTCGGGCAGGTCGGGATCGAGCCTCAACGCCCTGTCCACCGCTCCCCTTGCCATTGCCAGACGCTCTTGGGTGCGGTCATAGAAGAACCACCACATCCTCGAATGAACCCTCGAGAGGCGAGCGTACCCCAAAGCGAAGTCCGGGTCCAACTCGACCGCCTTCTGATACATCTGGATGGCAATCTGGTGGTCCTGGCTTGCTACGCTTCGACCGTAGTAGTCGTTGCCACGCAGGTAGTAGTCGTACGCCTCCATGTTGTCGGTGGGCCTTGCTGCCAGGCGTCGGCGTTCAGGCTCGAGCAGCGTGACGTCCAACGCCCCGGCGACCTGTTCGGCGATCTCCACCTGAACCCCGAAGATTTCGCCGGGCACCAGGTTTGCCGTGTAACCCTGCGTCCAGAGATGTCCGTCGTCGGAAACCCGTATTAGCTGGGGCGTCACCCGCACCTGACCAGAGCCATCCGGTGCCCGGTCAGTGCGTATGGTGCCCTCCAGCACGTAATCAACGCTCAGTTCTTCACCGATCTGTCGCAGCGTCTTGTCGTGGTCCTTGTACTGAATCGCGCTAGTGCGCGAGATGACGTGGAGCCCGCTGATCTGTGCAATGCGACTGGTAATCTCCTCAGTGATTCCGTCCGCGAAGTATTCGTCCTCTGAACTGCCGAGATTGTTGAACGGCAACACGGCGAGCCTGGGTGTCTCGGCTGCACTGACCGGCTGAGGCGGGCGGACGATGCGAGAGATCACCGTGTAGGCCCCGATGATTGCGAGGATGGCGACGGCGGCGTAGGCAATCACGTTGCGCCGCGCCTTTTCCCTCACGGCAGCACCCGGTGCTGTTTCGACGCCGGTGAGCGCCTCGGAGAACTGCGTCGCTGTCCCAAACCGATCCGCCGGGGCCTTGGCCAGCGCCTTCATGAGACTCTGGGAGATCCGCTCGGGCACCGCCTCCCGGAGCCTGGTCACGTCGGGAGGTTTCGCCGACAGGTGCTGTCGGGCGACGCTCTGTACGGTGGGCCCCGTGAACGGCGGCTCCCCGGCTAGCATCTCGTAGACCACGCATGCGAGACTGTAGAGATCACTCCGTCCATCGATCTCGCGCTCCGCGGTGGCCTGCTCGGGACTCATGTAATCTGGCGTGCCCACGGCGATGCCGGTCTCGGTGATGCGGTCACCCGCGGCCGCGCTAATCGCCCGGGCGAGTCCAAAGTCGGCTACCACGGCATGGCCACCCTCGAACAGGATGTTCTGGGGCTTGATATCCCGGTGCAGCACGTTGTGCTGGTGCGCGAAGCCCAGGGCATCGGCCACCTCGGCAGCGATCCGCAGCGCGTCGTCGAGGGGAAGCTGCTTCTCTCGCTCCAGCCGCTCCCGCAGGGACTCCCGTTCCACATACGGCATGACGTAGTACGGCAGCCCCTCGGCTTCGCCTGAGTCCAACAGCGGCAGGATATGGGGGTGATTGAGCTGGCCGGTAATCTCGATCTCCCGCAGGAACCGCTCGGGGCCGATGGCGGCGGCCAGCCTGGGCTTGAGGACCTTGATCGCAACCTGACGGCGGTGCTTCAGGTCTTCGGCGAGGTACACCGTCGCCATCCCACCGCTACCCAACTCACGCTCGATCTGGTAGCGGTTGGCGAGGGCAGCCTTGAGGCGATCCAAGATGTCGGCCATGCAGGCCTGCTGCTGGAGTGGCCTTGTTAAGATGGGGCCCGCAGCGATACGGTGCTACGGAAACAGGTCAGTCGGAATTGGGAAGGCTGTCGCTCACTTGTGTCACAAGCTGCTGCGTGCTGCCCAACACCACCTCTGTTTCAGGTCAGTCCAACTCCTATGTGGGCTCCGGCATCGGCAACGACTCGTGGCTGTAGACGATCTTCCACTGGCCGTCGATGCGGCGGAAGACTCCCGTCCATGCGCTGTGGAACTCCCCCGCTACGCCGGTCGTGTCGGTCCAGCTTATGTCGTCGTTTCTGGTAACCACGGCAGCGTCGGGAGCGAGCACCTCGACGTGCAGGTTCTTGTACGAGCCCTTGAGCGTACGAAGTGACCCGAGCCACTGCCGCGTCAGCTCGAAACGGGCATCGAAGTCCTCAAAGATCACGCCGTTCAGGGCCACGACGGGGTTCTCAGCGTAGCGAGCGCGGATCGCATCGGCGTCCAGCGCCCGTGCGGCGTCCACCAGCCCGGCCATTACCTGTTCGAGACTATCCCTAATCGCCGCCCGTTGCTCGTCTGTCAGCTCCGATGAAACCGGCTGACACGCCGTTACGCTCGCGGCGATGGCCGCAACAGTGGCTATCGATGACCTTAGCATGGGTTCCTCCAACACTCGTGTCGAGCAACGTCGCCGGTTCTCACCTGCAAACCGACGCCGCGCGGGGAGGCATATCAGTTGCCGGTTCGCACGGTCAACCGTGTTGACTGTCTCTCGACTGCGTCCAGGGCGTCCTGGCACAGGTCCACGGTGGCATCCCGGCCGTCAATGGGATTGCCACTGTAGGCCGTCAGTCTGCAGAACGGCAGAGGGAATGCATAGTGCCATGGTCGCTTGAGCATGATGATCGGTCGACCGCGCACGATGAGCGGGACCAGCCAAGCGTCGGTCGCCCGGGCGATCTCCGGCAATCCAGGCTTCACGCGACCGTACGGTCCGCCGGCATCGGCGAACAGCCCAATGTTGCACCTGCGAGCTCGAACCATGTCGATGATCTGTTGCTTTGGCCGAATCGGTGAATCGCGGCGGTAGATCCACAGGCGAAATCCGAACCACGCCGTGGCCCGCTGCAGCATGCGCGATAAGAGACCATCGTGCCCGATACCGGTGGGCATCAGTTCGGGAGGCACGTCACGGAAGGCGCACAGAGTAAGCGGCTCGTAGGCGTGCCAGGAATAGAAGACAAGCGGCCTTCGCGTATTTTCCGCGAGTCGTGTCAACACGTCGAGCGACTGGGTCCAGCGGATGCGGGCCGTCCGCCAGCACGGGTATATCCAGGCCGCCAGCGCAGCGTTGGAGACAAGCTCCACAGGCCGGTACAGCGATCGGTACCGGGGAGTCTCACATGGTACCCTGGCGAAGGAGATGCGGCCACGGGGCCGTGCGCGGTCCGCGCTCGCCATGCCACCACGTCCTAGTTCACGTCGGTCCAGTAGCAGCCGGCGAGCGCGGCCTTCAGGCGGTCCGGCAAGTCGCTCACAGAAATGAGTCCCGCTGGGTGTTGAGGTCTAAGGTACGGGCCGAGGTCAGCTCGAGCTAGGTGAGGGCTCGACCGCGCCGTTCAGGGCGACCGACCACAGCCTCGGACCGGAACGTTGCCTTTACACTGGGGCATGGCTGAGGATCTCCTGCGGCGTGAGCACCGTGCCGCCCCTGATTACGCGGTGTATACGGCGCGAGTCCTGGATCCGGCTGAGCGGATCGCTGGGGAAGGTGGGTGTCAAGCGGCGCCGCGAGCCCTCCCTACGACTCAGCCTCCCAGCAGATCCAGGCGCGTGCCCTTGCGGGATTCCACTGCCTTCTCGAACGCAGCGGCTGCTGCGGCCACGTCCTGCAGTGCCGTGCCGGTGGAGTCGAAGACCAAGATCTCATCGGGTGTGCTGCGCCCCGGCTTTCGTCCGTCTACGACCTCGGCGAGTTCCGCGTGAACCATGTCTCTGGTGGCCAGTCCTCGCTCCAGCGCGTGGTGCAGCTCCCCCACGGTGGAGCATTGATCCAACAAGTCAACCACGACCGTGGTGGAGGCCATGATCCCGGGATCGATCTCATGCTTCAGAGGGCTGTCGGCGCCGACAGCTGCCAAGAACATGCCGGGGGAGACATGCTCCCTCCTGAGGAACGGTTCCCTCGACGGCGTGCAGGTCACGCACACATCGCTCTGGGGCACTGCTACCGCCGGATCCGTGACCGCGTTGATCCGGATTCCCAACTCCTGCGACATGGTGGATGCGAATCCCCGGGCAGCACCCTCGTCGAGGTCAAACGCGTAGGCTTCCTCGATGGGAAGCACGTGTTTCAAGGACCGGAGTTGGACTCGACCCTGGGTCCCGCAGCCACAGATCGTCGCCACCCGCGATTCGGGTCGCGCCAAGTACTTCGCAGCCACCGCTGTGGTGGCACCCGTCCGGTTGATGGTGATCTCAGTGGAATCCATGTAGGCAAGCGGATACCCGTTCTCCCCGTCACACAGGACGATGGTGCCCTGCACGTTCGGCAGTCCGTACCGCGCCCTGTTCTGGTAGAACCCTGCGTTGACCTTCACGCCGGCGTAGATCCTCGTCAGCTCGAGCACCCCCGCCTTGATGTGGAACTCCCCATCGCGCGAGTCGATGTGCAATAGGCCGAGGTCGAGCGTCTTCCCTTGCGCATAAAGGCGGAATGCGCTCTCCACGATTTCCACATAGTCGGCCAGCGTGAGGAGTGAGGCGATCTCGCTCCTCTTCAGACACAGGGTTCCCCGTTGCTTCATGTCAGATCCCCCAATCGCCCACCCATGGGGTGGTACTTCAGGTCCTGCCGAAATAGACCATGGCTATCCGGCCCCGATCCCACTCGCGCTTGATCAGACGCTGCTGCTAAGATGGACTGCGCGGCCGAGCCGGGCTACGGAAGCGGACGAATCGGTATTCGGATTCTGCCGCAGCTCGCAAACCGGCCCGCCGCATCCAGGAGAGCCCCGGGGTGGCAGAGCCGTCATTCATGCGTGCTTCACTCACGCTTCATTCCGGGCCCTCGATAAGTACGCGTTCAATAGCCGGTGCCTCCAGCGCGACAGAGGAACCGGCAGATCGCCTTTCATCGCCTGCGCGAGAGGGTTGACGATGAGCGAACCGAAATCGAATCGCAGGCTGAACCGCAGGCAGTTCCTCAAAGCTGCAGGAGCGGCCAGTGCGGTCGCGGGTGGTGCAGGCCTCGGGCTGTCCGGCCACGCGGCGGGGAAGGATCCCCAAACCTACCTCGGATGGCAGAACGAGGAGGGTGCGAGCCAGACGTTCAACCGCAAGCGGTACGAGGTCGATGAGCCGACCTACGAGACGGTCGGCCCAACCAGTCGGCCTGACGCTCGAGTGGACAACATCTTCGCGCGGCGCGGTCGCTTGGCGCGGCAGTACCAAGCCGTGAAAGAAGGCGGCGAGTTCGACGAGTTGCTTCAGGCCTACTACGACGAGCACCCCGAAGACCTCGAGCTGGATATGCTGGCCACTGAGGAGATCCTGCCCAAGCGGCGGGCCGACCAGGAGGAGTACGGCGACCGCTACATCCTCGCCGCCGCATGGTCGAGCGCCATGGGGGCAGTCTCGCCCGGGCCGCCGTCGGGTCCGCCAGAGGAGGCCGACTTCCCAAGGCCGGGTCCCGACGGCACTCCGGTTGAGCCCGCCAAGATGAAGGACCCTGTCAAGACGTCGGAGTTGATCAAGAAGATCGCCCACGAGCTTGGCTCGACTGTGGTGGGCATCGCCAAGCTCAACCACGACTGGGTCTACCTGCACCCGCTCCCCCGGCGCGGGTTCGAGAACGTGGACGAGCCCCTGGAGGTGCCAGAGCACTGGGAGTATGCCGTCGTGGTGGGCACGCCGATGTCGTGGGATCCGATGTACGCGAACCCCACCTACGGCACGTCGAACGATGCCTACTCCCGCTCGCGCATCGTCGCCACTCGCGTCGCCGCGTTCATCAAGAGGCTGGGGTACGCCGCCCGGACACACATCCCCGGCAACAGCTACGACCTGATGGTGCCACCAGTTGCGATCGATGCCGGGCTGGGTGAGCAGGGGAGGAACGGCATCATGATTACGCCCGAGTTGGGCTGCAACGTGAGGCCCGCGGTCGTGACCACGAACCTGCTGCTGAAACCGGACAGGCCCATTGACTTCGGAGTGCAGGACTTCTGTGCGCACTGCAAGATCTGCGCGGAGAACTGCCCAGCCGGATCGATCACGCTGGGCGACAAAGTCGAGGTCCGCGGGTACCGCCGCTACGAGATCAATAGGGCAAAGTGCCTGAACTTCTGGAACTCGAACTTGGGGAACTCGGGTTGCCGGCTGTGCATCAGCGTGTGCCCCTACACGCGCAAAGCCAACTGGCTGCACAAGACCGCTCTCAGGGTCACGGCAAACGATCCCACCGGGCTCTCAGAGCGTGCGCTCACGGGGCTCCAGAAGGGTCTGTACGACGCCCCTGACCCCCAGGACTACTTCATGCCGTCCCTTGGCGGTGAGAATGCGTCCTACCGAGAGCCGCCGTGGTGGCTCAGAACCGAGGACTTCATCGATCTGGAGACGGGCGATGCAGGCGTTTAACAGCGGGCTGTTCTGGTTCGTCGAAGGAGTCCTCTTCTGCGTCATGGTGATGGGCTTGCGGGCCTGGGCACAGGACCGTGGCATTCCCACCCCCTGGTGGAAGTGGGTCGCGTTTCTCATCTGGATTCTGCTTGCCGGGTTCGCAATCGGATTCGTCGGCACTAGTTGGGGTGAGGGCGAGACCACGGCAGCCATCCGTGGCGGCATGCTGTTCGGGTTCGTAGCAGTGGCCTCCGGGGTCGCGCTATGGCACGTCTGGATGATCGGTGCCAAGTCCCCAGGGCATGGGTCGGGCGTCGAGTCCTAGACTCCGGCTGATCTGGCCTTCGCTCTCGAGTGCAGCCGGGCGTGCAGCGCTACGAGCACACCGATGCCGCGAGCCCGATACCGTGCGCTGCGACACGGACCTAGCGACTTGCAAAGGAGAGGTTCAAGCCGAGCCCAATGCGGACCCAGGTGGCAGTGCGTCCGGACCCGGGGTAGCGAATTTCTGGCGGCGTGCAATCGCCGCTTATCGCGGTGATGGGTGCTGGATAGAAAGGCGGATAGCAGGTGATTAAGGGACTACCAGCGCTGCCTGCGCACTGGAGGACACTCTCGGGCAGTGGAGTACCGGGCTCAGTGCCGTTCAGGCAGTTGTACCACCCAACATCACCCGTGAACCGATAGTCTCCAAACGTCACCTTTCCGATGGAGACACTGCCTTCGATGGCCACCTGGTGGATCAACCGAAGCAGCACACCCCCACCCCCACCCACTGAGTAACCGGAGGCCGCCAGCCTACCCCCAGGTTGCTCGGTCCTCTCCCAGGCGCGGGCGATTCGGCCACTGAGGAATGGGGCCCAGCTGGGTGAGATCCCCAGCGCAACGAACCGCGGTTCCAGGTACACAGCGAAGAGACCGTAGGGGTCGCGCACTTGTTCGATTCCGTGGTGGCTCACGTGCACTCCCCCAAGTACGAACAGCCCAGACCGCGTCCCGTAGCGAATGAATACCTCGAAGCCCACGGCGTTCCGAATAGACCGATTTGGAGTGCCACCGAGACCGTCCATGCCCGCCGACCCGCCTATACCAAGCCCAGGTGGCAGTGCGACGCGCCGAGTGGACCGGAACGTCTCGAGCTCACCCCGCTCAGGCGTCGGATCGAGGTAGACGATGAGCCGCATCCCGAGCCCGGCCGTCACACGCTGGTTGGCGTACGTCACTGACCGGAACCCGATGGCTTGAACGCGAATATCATGGACGCCGACCGGGACGCCTCTGATGACGTACTCGCCGTCCGCGTTCGTCACGGAAAACAGGTCCGTGCCCACGAGGCTCACGCGCGCGCCGTGCACCGGCGTGAGCGTTTGTGAGTTCCACACCGTTCCCTCGACGCGGCCGGTCTGCGGGAGTAGGCTCGCGAATGGGACGAGCGTGAGAAGCGCCGCGAGGAGGATGCGGCAGCTCGAGTCACCGGCGACAGTCATCCCTGCGCCTCTCGTTGCGCCTCACCGATTCCTTCTAAGAGCCCAGCCCGCACTGCGACGTGTCCCCACTCACGGGATCGGCTGCTGCAGAGCATTGGCATGCGCTTCGATGTCGGCACGAGGGAGTTGTTGCGCCAGAGTGGGGGTTGCGCCGGTATGAGGCAGCACCACGATGGCCAAACGTGCGGTCTGGCGAAGACCCAGTCTTTGCAGTTGACGGTAGGACATTCGTCAGTTCCTCCCTTCGACTTCGTCCGCCAGATGCGGCGACGGCGCCGTTCAGGCCGCCAGAGTCCGCGCTACTTGGCCGGCCCCGCCGCTTCGCGCAGCAGGTTCCGGGCGATCACCAGGCGCTGGATCTGGTTCGTTCCCTCATAGATCTGCGTGATCTTCGCATCACGCATGTACTTCTCGATCGGATAGTCCTTGCAGTAGCCGTACCCACCGAACAGCTGAACGCAGTCGGTGGTCACCTTCATGGCCACGTCGGTGGCCATGAGCTTGCACATCGCCGAGACCTTGGTGATCTGCTTGTGTCCCGAATCGATGACCCGTGCGGCGTGGTGCACAAGCTGGCGGGCGGCCTCTATCTGCGTGGCCATGTCTGCCAGCATCCACTGTACGCCCTGGAAGGAGCTGACGGACTGACCGAACTGCTGACGCTCGTGGGTGTACTGCATCGCTAGGTCGAGGGCGCCTTGGGCAAGGCCGACGGCCTGTGCCGCCACGCCGGGGCGGGCCCGATCGAGCGTGACCATGGCGTGCTTGAAGCCGAGCCCCTCTCGGCCGCCCAGCAGGTTGTCGGCCGGCACGCGGCAGTCTTCCAAGTGGATCTCGACCACGGGCACGCAGCGGATGCCCATTTTGTCCTCGTGCTTGCCCACGCGATAGCCGGGGCTGCCCTTCTCGACGACGAATGCTGAGATCCCCCGTGCCCCGCGATCAGGATTGGTGACGGCGAAGACGGTGTTGAGCGACGCGACCGCGCCGCCGGTGTTCCACTTCTTCTCCCCGTTGAGGACGTAGTGGTCGCCGTCCCGCTCGGCGCGCGTCTTCATCGAACCCGCGTCCGACCCGGCCTCCTTTTCCGACAGGCCGAACGCGATGAGCTTCTCACCCGCAGCGATCGGCGGGAGCCAGCGCTGCTTCTGCTCGTCGGTCCCCCCGACCATGATGGGGAACGATCCCAGCGCGTTGACGGCGAAGCCGACGCCCATGCCGCCGCAGGCCCGCGAGAACTCCTCGACCACGATGCACAAGTCGAGCACCCCTCCGCCGAGCCCGCCGTACTCCTGTGGGATCCACACGCCGGAGAGTCCCGCCTCCTTGATGGCCTGCTGGACCTCCCAGGGATATGCCTGCTCGACGTCGTATTTGGCCGCAACGGGGCGCATCACTGTTTCGGCGAGTTCCCGCGCGCGCCGCTCGAGTTCGATCTGCTGGGGAGTGTAGAGCTCTTCGATCATGGTTCCGCTCGTCTTCCGTGGTGCGATGTCCGATGGGTGGGATCGTGCCTGCGGTCGAACAATCTACGTGTTCGCCCGCCGGCGCGCAGCCGGGCGCTGAGGAGCTTCGCTTCGGGTACCAATCCGTCCGGCGCCTCTGGGATGAGTCCTCGGCAATGCCGAGGCTTTCGTGCTCAGGCGGGCTCAGGCTCGAACCACTGCCGAGTCGCGACGCAGACCCGGCACACCGAGAGCATCACAGGTACTTCGACCAGCACCCCCACCACTGTGGCGAGAGCCGCGCCGGAGCCCGCGCCGTAGAGCGCGATAGCAGTCGCCACCGCCAGCTCGAAGAAGTTCGACGCACCGATGAGCGCACCCGGGGCGGCGATGGTGTACGGAACGTGGAACAGCCGCATCAGCCCGTAGGTCAGCGACGAATTGAAGTAGACCTGGATCAGAATCGGGACGGCGATCAGCAGCACGTGGAAGGCACGAGTCGTGATGTTCTCGGCCTGGAAGGCGAAGATCAATACTAGTGTGGCGAGGAGCGCGATCACGGTCGCCGGCGCGAAGAACGCCACGTAGCGTGTGTTGAACCACTCCGGCCCCTTGCGACGGATCAGCACTCGCCGGCTGACTGATCCGGCCGCCAGCGGAATCACCACGAAGATGGCCACCGAGTAGAGCAGCACCTCGAACGGCACCTCCAGCCCGGAGGCGCCCGATACGAGGAGCTTCACGATGGGCGCGAAGGCGACCAGCATGATGAGGTCGTTCACCGAGACCTGCACCAGCGTGTACGCCGGATCGCCGTCGGAGAGATAAGACCACACGAACACCATCGCCGTGCACGGCGCTGCGGCGAGGATGATGACGCCAGCGATGTACTGGCTCGCGAGTTCGGGACCGATGAGGGGCAGGAACAGATGCTTGAAGAACAGCCAGCCGAAGAAGGCCATGGAGAACGGCTTCACCAGCCAGTTGACGAACAGCGTGACGAATAGCCCGCGTGGCCGCTTGCCCACGTTCAGGACCGACGTGAAGTCGATCTTGAGCATCATCGGGTAGATCATCAGCCAGATCAGCACCGCGATCGGTACGTTGATGTGGCTGTTGTCCCCGAATTCGAGGTCCCGCAGGCCCCCCACGAGCCCGGGATACAGCTTCCCCACCGCCACGCCGAGTGCCATGCACAGCGCTACCCACATACTCAGGTAGCGTTCGAACACGTTCATCTGCATGCCGCCCCCTCCCATTGCCCGTCTGTCCTCCCGCGTGAGCCACCCGGGTTCGCACGATGTGGAGCCGCTTGAGGTCGAGGTCCACTCGGCACAGGTCCTCGACAGGGATTGCTCTTAGCTCGTGCAGTACGGCGGCGTCGCTGTCCACCTGCCGGTCTACCTGCAGTTGTCGCCACACCGACTTGAGGATCTGGCGGATGCCGACGGCCCGCGAGAGCCGGAAGTGCACCCACCGGCCATCCTTTCGCTCGTTCACGAGGCCGGCACGCCGCAGCTCGACGAGGTGGGCAGAGACCGTGGAGGGAGCGAGCTCCAACACCGCCGTGACCTGACACGCACACAACTCCCCGCTGCGGAGCATGGCGAGGATGCGGAGCCGCGCAGGATGGGCCAGCGCCTTGTGGATCTGGGTCGCCTGATACAGTTGCGTCAGTTCGTTAGTTGGCGAAATGTAGTATTGGCACGGTCGGATGACAACGGCTGGGACGAAAGGCAGTTGAGTCGTGCGGCTTGCGCAGCTAAGGTCCAAAGGGGATCATTGTCTTCGGGTATGGAGTGGCGGGGAGCGACGTCACCTGGACTCTGAAGAAAGGGGAGAGTATGCCTGCCCGAAGGCGAGCGCGTAAGGAGCGTAAGAACACGTGTACGGAAAAGCCGCGTGGGCCACACGAGAAGATCCGGCTGTACACGAGAGCGATGACGGCAAGAGATCGGAGGCGGGCGGCTCGATGGGAACGAGACTTCCACGTCTGGGAGCGGAATCTTTCGGACTGGCGGGCGTTCATTAATGGGGGCGCGCCATACTGGGTTGGCCCCAGACCGCGCCGGCCAGGTCCTCCGCCGAGCCCTCCAGTACCGCTGAACACGGCCTGCCGGGCGGTGCAGCGGTTTGGCATAAACCGCATATACAACGCAATGAAGCGGGAGCTTTCCAACCAGTTCGAGTGTGTCGGTTCGTGTCGCAGCGGAAGGTGTAAGAAGAAGTACACGACCAAGAGGAATCCCGGATACAGTCTCGCAAGGAGGAAGACCTACTGCGAACTCGTGGTGACTGGATTCTGCGGCTGCGGATAGATCCCTCCGGCGCGGATCTACTTAGCAACGAATCCGTCCGGCGCCTCTNNGCGCCTCTGGTTGCTGTGGGGGGGGGGGGGGGAGATGGGGCAGTAGGGGAAGAGGATAACAGGCTGTGGCACAGCGATAGAATCACGAGCCGCGGGTGCGCCCGCGTTTCACGCCGTTGATGTTGCGGGTTCGCGTCCTTCGCTGGGGCGCTCATGTACTTCGCGACGCTCACCGAGGTGCCGATTCTAGAAGGGCTCCTCGGCAGCGGCATGGGGCAGGGTCCGGCCCTGGCGCTGCTGCTCGCGGGGCCGGCGCTGTCGCTCCCCAACATGCTCGTGATTCGGAGCGTGATGGGTACGAAAAAGACATTGGCGTTCATCTGCCTGACGATCGTGATGGCCACGATTACGGGCCTGCTGTATGGCATGATCATGGCGTGATTCACACATGCCGAGGTCGCAAGACAACTCGGGTACCAGATTCATGGAGGAGGTGGGGAGGCTATGGATGTGCGTGTATACGGTCCAGGGTGTGCCAACTGTAAGCGGTTGGAGCAGCGCACCCGCGAAGCGCTCACCGGGCTGGGGCAGCCCGCCGACGTCACGAAGGTCGAGGACATCGGGGAAATCGCGGATGCCGGCGTGATGCGGACGCCAGCGCTCGGTATCGACGGCGACATAGTGCTGCAGGGTCGCGTGCCCGAGGTGACCGAGCTGATGAGCCTGATCGCCACGACGCTTGATCGGGAGTAGGGCCCGTGGGGCGAGTGCGGCACACGGCGGGACCATTTCTAGCAGGTCATGACGCAGGTCCAGCACGACGCGACAGCTGGAAGCGCTGCATGAAACGCCGATCAATGCGGTCCTTGAGCTTCATCACCCACCGCCCTTCGACCGAGAGTCCCCATTTCGTTCCCAGCGCGATGCCTCCACCGAGATTCAGCAGGGTGAGGAAGTCGCTCTGGGGCGTGTACGAGCGTAGCGGCTTTCCTGCGAGTAACGCGCGGATGTTGCCCGTGAGGTACGGTCCCTGTCGCACGGCATAGACTCCCGCCTTCGGGGTCTTCGGGTGATCGATCAGGGTAGCGCAGTCGCCTGCCGCGAACAGATTCTCGTAATCCTCGAACTGCAATGTGGATCGCACGCGAACGAACCCGCGCTCGTCGGTTGACAATCCCGAGTCGCGGAAGATGGGGTGGCTTACGGCGCCGGTGGCCCATAACAGGGCGTGATAGGAGAGGTTTTCCCCGTTTGCGAGCCTGAGCGCGTCCCGTTCTGCGGCCACCACTTTTTCGTGGCAGTGAACCGCGATTCGTCTCATCTGGGCATGGCGTTGCACCCGACGCACGAGTGATTGAGGATACCCGGGGAGGATCGTCGGGCCGCCCTCGAGCAGCAGTACCTCCACTTGGCCCTTCGCTTCCTGGCCAAGGCGATGCTCTAGCGCGAACGCGACCTCGATACCCCCCGCTCCACCGCCCACCACCACCACCAGAAACGGATCACCTGGATCATGCGCACGAGCCCGTGCCACGAGCTTCTCGACCTCTCGAGTGAACACGTTGATTGGACGTGCGGCCAGAGCGTGTTCTCGGATTCCAGGGAGGTCCAGCCCTGCCACCGTTGAACCGATGTCGAAGGAGGCGACGTCGTATGGAACGGGCGGCCCGTCCTCGACGGCGACCTGGCGGTTCTCGGCGTCGATCCTCACGCCTCTGGCGATGATTACCTGAGCGCCCGCTCGCCGAGCCCAGTGTGCAACGTCGATTTCCAGCTCTTCCGCGCGATACTGGCCGCCGATGAGTCCCGGAACCATCCCCGAGTAGATGGCAATTGGCCTGTCCACTACTAGCGTCAGGCGCGTGTCCGGCAGCGGTTGAGTGGCGAAGCTCTCCAGGACCTGGATGTGGGAGTGCCCGCCCCCCACGAGAACGACGTGCCGAGTTCGAGTCCCGCGCATGTGTCACAGCCTCTCTATGCCTGCCGTTCAGCCCGGCCGCGTGTCCAATCGGGTTTCCTTGGCGTGGGCACCTATTGCACCGTCGTGCGCCGGAGTTGCTCGTAGGCAGAGGAGTTTCCGCCCAGGTGCCTAACGTGTAGATTTTGCCCGCTCGGTACCAACCGATCCCTAGTACTCGCTGTACCGAAACGGAGTCGTGATCCAATGGCCATCTCCCACCTGCACCGCTGCGTTGTTGCGGCGAGTATGCTTGCCGTGGTCGTCGTCACTGGCTGTGAACGGCCACTCCGCGTCTCGTCCTCCTTCGGCGAGTATGAGAGTCCGTACTCGGAGCGGTACGATGAATGGGTCCGAAGTTCGGAATATGTCGAGATGCGGGATGGCGTGAAACTCGCCGTCGACATCGTGAGACCGGCTCGAAACCAGACGCCGGTCGACGAGCCGCTCCCGACTGTGTGGACGCATCACCGCTATCATCGCGCTCGTTCCAACGAAGGGCGAGTGTACTCGATCGTTGACGGGTCACCACCACTTCAAGCCCTCGTTCGGCACGGCTACGTCGTAGTCGCGGTGGACGTCCGAGGCAGCGGTGCGTCATTCGGCCGGTACACGGGAGCCTTCTCGCCCGAGGAGACTCGCGACGCATACGAGATCACCGAGTGGATCGCGGCGCAGCCGTGGAGTGACGGCAACGTGGGCATGTTCGGTGGGTCCTATCTCGGCATCACCCAGTTCATGGCGGCAAGCCAGAAGCCGCCAGCGCTCAAGGCGATCTTCCCGTCGATGGCCGCATTCGATCTCTACGACCTCGCCTATCCCGGCGGGGTGTATCGCAACGATTTCATCGAAACGTGGGGTCGCCTGACGCGGCGGTTGGACATCGAGGTCCCGGTGCCCCCGGTGGATGGCGACGAGGGTAGCGCGCTCCTCGCCGAAGCGGTGGGCGAACATCAGGACAACTGGGACGTAATTGCTGAAGTGCCCAAAGGGCGGTTTCGGGATTCTGAGATCGAGGGGCGCAATCTGTGGGCGCAGAACAACCCGGTCGGGTACCTTCGCGAGATCAACGAGTCCGGCGTCGCTATCTACCAGTGGAATGGCTGGTTCGATATCTATACGCGTGACGTGTTTCTCTGGTTCGCCAATCTGGAAACGCCGCAGAAACTTGCCCTAGGCCCTTGGTCCCACGGCACGACCGACAGTTTGGTGCGCGCGGAACGCACGGCACTCATCACGATCGAGCAATTGCGCTGGTTCGATCATTGGCTGAAGGGTGTGGAAAACGGTGTGATGGGCGGCGACGCGATCAACTACGCCACGATGATCGAGCCGGGGCGATGGACCTGGCAGTCCACGAGCGAGTGGCCGCTAACCAGCGCTGAACAGCAGGCGTACTACTTCGCCGAGGGACCGAGCGGGAGTGTGTCTTCGGTGAACGACGGAGTGCTTTCCCGCAGTGAACCGGGCGAGGACGGTCGGGATCTCTATCGGGTGGATCGCAGCACCACAACGGGTCAAGCGACACGGTGGGACAACGGTGTCGGTGTTCCGATGGCCTATCCCGACCTGGGGAGAAACGATGCCAAGGGGCTCACATACACGTCGCCACCGCTCGACCAGGACGTGAACGTCACCGGGCATCCAGTTGTCACCCTCTATGTCACTGCGAGTTCCGGCGATGCTGACATCTACGTGTATCTGGAAGAGGTGACGCCCTACGGCACCGCGTACTACGTGACGGAGGGTATCCTTCGAGCCTCGCACCGGGCACTCGCCGACCCTCCGTATGACGTCCTCGGGCTGCCCTATCACCGAAGCTACGCCGGAGACGCGGAGTCGCTGCCTCAGGGTCAGCCGACGGCTTTGGTGTTCGATCTGATCCCCACGTCGAACGTCTTCAATGTCGGGAACCATATTCGGGTGACGATCACCGGCGCCGACGCCGACAATACAGAGCTGCCAGCTGCCGGCGCTGCCTTCACCGTGTACCGAGGTGGAGGGCACCTCTCGAACATAAGCCTGCCCGTGGTTCGCTGAGTTCGGCGGCGAGCTTGCCGCTCTCTACCTTCGAGCGGCGCGCGCTAGCGGGCGGAGCGTCGCCGCTGCGACGTGCAGGTCCAGCCGCCCCACCGCTCTGGCACAAGGCCCTGCGATGCAGGGCCTTGCTCTCTTGGGTGCGTGACTGCGGATTCGTGGATGGGTTACGCGGAGCTCGATCCCCCCTGTGCGTAATCAATCGTCCTCGTCACCAGGACGTCCGTCGAATTGACCAGCGGACGCGCGACATCTGTCTCATCGAGCACCAACGGAACCTCCGTACAGCCTGCGACGATGATCTCCGCGCCGCGAGCTATGAGCCCTGCGGCTATGACCTGCATCGTCCGCTTGATGTCGCCCGATTGATTGCCCGACTTGATCTTGCATAGCAACTGCATGAACGTGTCCCGGTCGGCCCCTGTTGGTACGACGATCTGGACTCCTTTATCAACGAAGGCTCGCTTGTACAGCTCCGCGTCAATGCAGCCGCTGGACGCCAGCACACCTGCACACTTGATGTCTGGGAAGCTCCGCATCACCTCATCGCGGGTCTCCTTAATAATGCTCACGAACGGAATCGACACCGCTCCCGCGATTGCGTCCTCGAAGGCGTGAGCCGCATTGCACGGCATAACCAGGAAGTCAGCGCCGGCGTTCTCGAGCCTCTTGGCCATCTCCGCGAGCATGGGCGCGGGTGATGGACCTGTCCCCGCCACCGCTGCATTGCGATCGGGTACCTGCGGATTGTTGTCGATGATCAGGTGCACGTGATCCTGATCGGTCGCGGCAGGTGTGTTTTCCAGAACCTTGGCAAAGAAGTCCAAAGTGGCCCCGGGACCGAGTCCACCAAGGACCCCAACGGTAGCGTACTTCTTGTTGATCACCGCACCTCCCTCGCTGCCAGAACACGTTCGAGCATGGGCGAGACGAACGCGTAGAGCGCAACGCCGTAGGCAATCCCGGCCACCGAGTCTATCGCGAAGTGACCCTGTGTGTACACCGCCGAGACCGCGACTCCCAGGGCACCAAGCAGATAGAGCCGGGCCATCGGCCGCGAGAACCACCTGGTCGCGAGCAAAGCCATGGTGACGACGCCAACCACGTGAGAACTCGGAAACGCCGTGCCCATCGAGTCGGCGGCATGGATCGCGGACGTGACCAGCTGGTAGAAGAAGCCCTCCGTATGCGGCCCGACAAAGCGCTCCATGGTATGGCTCGGCCCGTCCACCGGGAAGATGGCATATGACGCGTAGCACGCGAGATAGGCGACGGTGGTGCGAAACACCACTCGGCCGGCTGCGGCGCGCCTGCGGAGCACCAGAACCAGCGGAGTCACAAAGACTATCGGGTAGTAGACCCAGTAGGCCGCGAACATCAGCTCGCTGAACCACACCTGGGGCATGGCGGGCATCCAGATCTGCTGGAGATGGCGTCCGAATGGCCACCGGTCTGCGGCGGCGATGACGGCATCGAACGTGCTAGGATGGAACGCCTCGCGTACCAATCCCATCTCGAGCCAGTAGATCGCGATCAGCGCGATGGGGTAGAGGTCGCCGGCGCTGCGCCCGAATCCCGATGCCTCCGGGCCCAGCCGTCCGCACAGCACGGCTAGCCAAATGGCGCCGGCGTGCGCTACCACCATCCAGAGCGCATCCGGGTATCGTCCGAGAGCTGACACCCAGAGGAGGCCGAAGCCGGCGTTGAAGACGATCAACAGGTAGTCGACCGGCCTGAGTGTGCGCGTGAGTCCCATCTGCCTCCTCTTACCAGCGTGCGACTGGGCGGATCTCCTGCGCCATTGTTACACAGCCTGGTTATTCCTCGCCTGGCTGGTGTGAACAGCCCCGCGTCGGCGCCGGCTATCGAAACCCACCGAGTGCTCGCAGTCAAGGCCGACAAAGGGGGCCGCCGGCCGCTTTCGCGAATCCAGTGTATCGTACACCTTGGTGATGATGGGATCGAGCACAGGGCGCCGCGGTAGCTCCGCGGCCCGTCTCACTCGCTTCGCGTCATCCCGGGGCGCGCTGCTCACCATGCTGGCGGCCGGCCTGGCCGGGTCTTGTTCCACGGAAGGGCCGTTCCTCAAGCGCACCGGGGACTTCGAGCTGAGCTTCGAGCTGCACGGCCGGCAGCGGGAAGTCCAGGTGCATCTCCCGGCCGGATACACCGGTGCTGACCCGACCCCACTGCTGTTCGCCCTTCACGGCGGCGGCGGCAGCGGCTCACAGATGCGCCAGACGAGGCAACTGGATCCGGCGGCTGACGAGCTAGGCTTCATCGTGGCGTATCCCGACGGCGTTCTGGGGTGGGCCTATGCGGGAAGCGACCTCGAGCAGCAGGGCGTCGATGACGTGGCGTTCGTCGCCGAACTCATCGAACGATTGGACAACCTCCTCGTTGTGGACCCGGATCGCATCTACGTGACCGGGTTCTCCAACGGTGGGTTCATGGCGCAAACACTCGCGTGTCGTCTCTCGAGCTCGTTTGCAGGGGCGGCGCCCGTTGCCGCGACAGTGCCGCACGACATCGCCGGGGAGTGTCGGGTCGGAGGGAGAATCTCCATCCTCATGGTGAACGGTACGCGGGACCAATCCGTGCCGTACGACGGTGATCCCAGTCGTGGGCTGTTGTCGGTCGATGAGTCGATCCGCATCTGGGCTGCGCGGAACCGGTGCGACAGTACACCTAATGTCTCCAGCGTGGTGACGGACTCCGTTTCAGGATTCGCCGCCCGGCGCGAGGCCTACCCGGACTGCGCGGCAGGCGTCGAGACCGTGCTCTATGCATTGGAGGATGTGGGCCACCAGTGGCCCACGACGTTCTTCCCCACGAGCGTTATGATCGGAGAGTTCTTGCTGCGACACCACCGGTAGGAGGCGTGGCTGGCACGGGGTGCTGGGTGCTCGGCGCCAGGGCCTCGGGCGCCGACCTCGCGCATCCCCTAGAACCAAGCACCTAGCACCTACACCGACTTTGAATGCACACCACAGCGCCCGGCAGGACTCACTGGTACGCGCGAGTCCCCGTGCCAACAGTCCAGACGAGGACGGTGCCGCAGTCCGGTGTCTGTTCCTCCGGTGGGAGGTACGCCTCCGGGGTCTCGACGGCGTTGCGGAACACTTCGACTGCGGCTACCCACTCGATGGGCAGCGTCCTGAGGAACTGCCACGTCACCGCTGGATGTCCGTCGATGTAGACGGCGGGCGGACAGCTACTGGCGTTCAGGGCGACTGAGCGCTGCTCGGGCGGCCCAGTCACGCGGGCCCCGTGCACGGTGGCGACCAGTGCCAACAGGGTTTCGGCGGCCCGCTCTTCGATTTCGCTTTGGTTGAATGAGAACAGCGTGATGCCGGATGCGCGTCGCTGGCTGAAGGCGGCCAGCGGCTCGACAACCCTGCGTGGCGCCGTGTCCGGCACGGCGGAGTCCGGTGGTGCTACGAGGTACCGCAGGTTCGCCCGCAGATCCACCATCTGACCCCGGGCCACTTCCAGCGGCTCCGACGAAACGCCCCGGTATCCCCAGCGGCTCACCTGAAGGCGGAACAGCCCGGGACCGGGAGCCGTGAGTTCGAACCATCCTTGCGGGGTACTCTGAGTCACAGCGTGCACGCTGTCGGAGGGGCCCAACAGCAGCACGGTTGCCCGGGCTACAGGCCCGCCGGCACCGAGCTCGGCCGCCACGCCGCGGAGAACGGGACCCGGCGAGGGTCGCATGAGGTCGGGGCTCGCGTGCCACTCGGTGTCCGGCTCGTCCGGGACGTCGCTGACGGCGACCGCCCCCGCACTCGATGCGACTGCGACGTCGTGCTGGAACTGAATTACGTATCCGCCCGTCTCGTGAAACCCCAGGAGTGTTGGCCGCCGGATGGGGTCTCGCCGGACCAGCACCGGCATGCGCAGCCACCAGTGGCTTACAATCCAGGGTCCGGTGGGGAGCTGCTCGAACTCGACGTGGCCACCGACATGTCGCGTGGGTACCGGCCACGGCAGCCGCGTGTACTCGAAATCGACGTATCTGAGACGCGCGGTCTCCTTGCTGAGCCAGAGCACGCCCCTCACGTCCGGCAATTCGCGTCGGCGTACCGGCTCGAACCCGAGGCCCACCAGCTCGGCTTCGTCGCGATGTTCTCGCAAGTAGAAGCAGTGGTCGTTCGCGAACGTCTCCGACAGCAGCACGTCGGCGTCGGGACCGAAGTGCTCCCATGCCCCGTCTGCGTTCCGGCGGATGTATCCCGTGGCAGACAGCTCCGCCGCCGGGGCGCTGGCGAAGGGGGAGCCAGCAGTGGTGCCTGAGGCCCGGGTCGCCCTTCCGCCCACGGGCTTGAGGCTCCCCGGGTTGAGCCGTCGAGTGTAGTGGATGATCTGGTATTGGAGCGAATCCGACCGCTGGCTCCACGACACGGCCGACAGCGCCTTGCGTGCCTCCTCCCACACCTGCGCCACGGCGGCACCGGCATCCGGGGTGACGCGGCAGCGGGCCTCTCCCGTAACCACTACTGCACTCAACCGTATCGGGAGAAGTACCACCTCCATCCGGTACGGGAGGATCTCGTCGGCCCCGAGGACGAACGGGCGCGAGGTCTGGCTCTTGACGCCAATGATGGCCGTCTGCAGCCGGTACGTCCCTGCTTCCGGTGCTTGGAGGGCGAACCGCCCCAGCGCGTCTGTGCGGGCTCGCCCACGCTCGGCACCGGTGGAGTCCCGGAGCACGACGAACGCGTAGGCCACGGGACGCCCGCTACCCTGGGCCACTAGCTCGCCCTCGATCTGCTGCGCCTCGACGGCCGCCCACGGGGGGCAGACGAGGACGCCGACTGCGAGGATCAGCCAGTGGGAGTTGTTCGTCCGACTCGAACGGCCTGTCCTGACCACGGTTTCAGGGCACCTCTCCTCATTAACCCGACTTGGCCGCCCCCGGTTCATCCCGTAGCCACCGGCGCCTGCCCCCGGCTATCTGCCTCCGCCGGGCGGTCCGTAGTACAGCTCCCTCCCGTCTCGGTCGAGGCGGATCGACCCAAGCTGCACCGAGGCGACCTGGCTCGCTGCGAAGGGAGGTGCGTACAGCTCGAGGCAGCCTTCGTCGAGCCGCAGGCCTTCTATGATCCCCATCACCACCACGAACCCACGCCGGTCGCACAAGGCGACGAGGCGCGTGCGGAAGCGTTCGGGACTATCGGTGGCCGGAACCATGCCGTGGAATCCGACGCCGTCGAGGGACAGTGTCCGCACCGCTGCCCCCTCGAAGTATTGCCTGAACTTGCGGTGTCGGTAAGCCCGGCGCTCTGTGGGATCTCGGCCCACCACGGCTTGGGAGATCGGTAGGCGGCACACCTCGAGGTCCACTCGGCGCGCGAAGCTCCCAAGCAGCGGCTCCAGCTCGTCTGCCTGCTGGAGGGCAACCAGGTAGTCGGGCTCGAGGAGGTCAAGCGTCTGATAGTGGAACTCTCGGAGGGCGCCGGTGGAGCCGTAGCCCGACGAGTCGAGGACGATTCTCTGAGCGCCGTCTTCGGACGCCCGATCGACGAGCCGCTTGACGCCTGTCAGCGTCTGCAGCAAATGCCCGCTGGGCGTCGTCGAGCCAACGAACCGCAACGCTGAGACGCGCTTCCCATCCCATGGCTCCCAAGCAAGCCCCAGTGCGGCAGGTGGTCCCAGCACCGATTGCCCGGGGTCACAGTCGATGGCGGCCGTGCGGTGGGACTTGGCAAGCTCCCTCCCCAGGTAGCGACACAGCGTCGTCTTCCCGGAGTCGACGGGACCGAGGACGATGATGCTGCGCCACTGCCGGTCGTCCTGCAGTCGAGCCAAGAGTGCTTGCCAGGAGCGTTCGACCCGGATCGTCACGCCTCGATGTGCCGCAGTCGCCCGGCGAGCCATTGCGCTTCGTCGTCGAAGCCGACCTCCCGCCAGAAGTCCCGCAGGCGTCGGTATCGATCCACGACATCGAAACCAACGCTGTGGTGCAGCTTGCGGAGGTCTGCCGGGCAAAGGTGAAGCGGCCGCGCATCACTCTCGGTGACGTGGTTCGAGCCGTTCATCAGGCAGTGGAAGAAGATGCAGTGCTGGATGCCGAACATGTGCGCCGTCTCGTGCGCCAGCACCCTGCAACTTCGACGGAGCATCACGTGCTCAGCGTGCCCCCGCTCCTCCCCGTAGAACCGGGGGTCGTAGCGGGCGAAGCTATACACAGCCACCCGTTCCAGTAGCGAGGCCTGGCCGAAGACGAAATTCCACGCCGGCTCCGGATAGAGGTCCGACATGGTGATCCCGAGGAGACAGAAGGCGTCGCTGGGGAGCCGGCGCGTGAGGAGTGTCAAGATGTCGGTGGTCAGCAGCTGTATCTGTCGAGTGTAGGGATTCCTTCTCGACGTAATGGGGTGCTGCCCCAGGCCGCCCGGCGACAGGATGGTGACCTCGATGGCAAAGAAGGCTTGGGCGAACCGTCGAAGCTGCTCGAGAGATGGGCCCTCGCCTGCCGGAAAGTCCTCCAGCGGTTGGAGGTAGATCTTGCTTCGGGTTGTATCGGGCTTGTTGCAGCCGGCATTGACAAACTGTTCGAAGGTTTGACCCAACTCCGGGTGGTTCGCAAGCCAGTCATGGGGGGCCGGTTCCGGGATCGGCCGGAACTCATCGCCAGGTTCGCAGGCCCGCTGCAATGCTGGGGGGAGCCGGTCGACTGGTCCGATGGCTCGGTGGCGCATGTCTGACGCAGGTGGAGTGAAACCCATGGCGCAGCTCGACGGGTCGCACGTCAGTATCAACGTATCGGTCGAGGGAGGTCTTGTCACGCCAGTGTCGCGCGGTGTCACATTGCGGAACCCGAGTACTGGCATGCGCAACTGAGAGGCGGCAACTGCGGCGAGACCAGGTGTATTACGACTACGTGGCCGCGTGGAGTACCTGCCTCGCAACCCCTAATTGCGACAGTAGCCGTTGGGTTCGCTGACGCGGGGCGGAGGCGGCCTGGAGACTGCAAGCCGCAGGCCATGATGATGGAGGTGCCCTATGCGGGTCCACGACGCCTCCCCTCGCCAGCAGCGACAAACTCTCAGGGCGGTCCTCGGCCTGATCGTCTCCCTTTCATTGCCACTCGCGCCGGCCTTGCTTGAGGCGCAGACCGACAGTGCCGTTGTCGTGACGGGGAAGGTTGTCTCCAGTGAGACGGGGGAGCCGATTCAGGGAGCCATTGTCGAAGTCGTAGCGCTCAACCTGCAAACCCGGACTGATGCACAGGGCCGGTTCCGACTCGCGGGAGTACCCATCGGCCGGCACGAGTTCAGGGTGCGGCAGCTCGGCTTCAGAGCCCTCGTGCTGACGGTGGGAGTCCCCCAGCCTGGGCAGGCAGAGCTGGGTCGACTCGAGCTCACTGCGGGAACACCTGTGTTGGAGGGAGTGGTGGTGGAGGCTGAGCCCACGGTGCGGCACCTCGCGCAGGTGGGATTCTACGAGCGCAAGGAATCCGAGGTCGGCGCGTTCGTCGAGCGCAAGCAGCTCAGGGCTTGGGCGCCTCGGGTGACCACCGACGTGTTGCGGCACATGCCGGGGATCAGAGTCCTTCCCAATCCCAACTACGGACGGGACCTGCCACCACCCAGGTCGGCCATGGGATTTGTGCTTGGCCCGAGCCCTGGCAGGGATTTGCGCCGATTCCTCATCTATTCGACACGGGCGCCGAGCGCCGAGCAATGTCCGCCGCTGTACTTCGTAGACGGCGTCTACGTCGGCGATGGACTCACCGTGGACTTGGACTCGCACGTCAGCGCGGCTCAGCTGGATGCCGTGGAGTACTACTCCGGCTCAGGCAGGGTGCCGGCGCGGTTCAACCGGCCGGGATCGGCGTGCGGCGTGCTGGTGCTGTGGCGGAGGGTGGGTCAGTAGGGGTCGGAGGCCGCGCTGCCGAGCCGTGCCCGGTCGGAATCACCCTTCCTTTGGCGGCGGCTCGTCGCTGGGAAGTTGAGACCCGCACTGACACGGAGCGTCGTGTCGCGTCGCTAGGAGACCGCTCTCTGTTGTCAGAGGAATTGACTTGGCGCTCACGTCTGGCGGCAATTCACCACCGCAGTTGGGGCAATGCTCCTTGGCCATGACAATCCTCCTGGTCGTTCCCGACGCTCGGGCGCCAATGGCCTAACATACCGTTCGATCGTTGCGCGGGATAGAGCGATTCGCGGCGGTCACCGGCGGTTCGGGGCGTCGCTCTCACCCAAGGCCTTGGCCTCACAGGAGGTGCAGATGCCGTGCGTCAGACGCGGCAGCCGAACGGCATCGAACAACTTCAGCCGGCGTACGGCGTCCTCGGGCTCGAGCCACTCCAGGTCAGATACTCGGATCTGCTTGCACCAACTACAGATTGTCAGGAGCTTGTCAACGCGAGCTGCTGACGGATCGAGGAGTGCGAGGTAGGGTCGCTGCTCCTCGCGAAGGAGGACGCCACGGAGCTTCACCTCCCCGCGGGGGACGGCAGCGATCCGGAGTTCCATGTGCCTCAGCAGCGTGGGCGAGTCGCAGCGAAACGGGAGCGTGACGGTTCGGCCTCGGGTTCTGACGGAGGCGAGCATCAGACGGTACAGGTACCGAGTTTCCTCTCCCGAGACGTAGTCCCAGAGATAGGTGCCAAGCACGGCCCCCTCAGTGAGATGGGGTGCTCCGTTCTGCCGCGCGAAATCCTCCCAGGCCGGGCTCACCCAGCAAATGCGATCCTCGGAGTCCACCCTGTAGTCGTACGTAGTCGGGTAAGCCACTGGCATCCGGCCGGGAAGTGTTCTGACGAGTCAGCACGACAGCCGAGTCTCAGCCGGGCTGCGCCGTGCCCGGATTCAACATGCTAGCGGGGCTCCGATTGGCATGCAAATCACGCCCGGCAAGGCGCCTTGCGCAGGACCGCGCGCCTGTGCACGTCGTGCTGCAGCGATCCGGGATCAGGTCGGGTAAGACGGGTGGGCAATGACTTGGACCTCGAGCTTCGTAGGGAGGGACCGTCATGGAGCGAGTGACCGGGATTGGAGGCATCTTCTTCAAAGCCCACGATCCGGCAGAGCTCAAGGCATGGTACCGGGAGCACCTGGGTATCGTCCGGAAGCCGGATGGGTTCATTGCGTTTGAGTGGCGGGAGAAGGACGACCCCGATCGCACGTTGCGTCGTAGCCTCTGCTTGCGCGAGATGACATCATCGGGACCAGGTAGGAACCTGGCAGTGCCGCCCGGCGCTTGAGTAGTTGGCATGGGCGACCCGCGGCATAGGATACGCGCTGTGGCATATCAACCCATCGAGGACTACGGCGTGATCGGAGACATGCGCACCGTGGCGCTAGTGGGGAAGAACGGCTCGATTGACTGGGGGGCGGAGCTTAGCGAGTTCCCGCGTTCGCAGCCGTACAGCGATACGTATCTCAACCAGGCTCAGCTACCCGGCTTCCTCCACACTGCGATCACCCCACACAGAGACTCGCGACCCGTGTAGAACTCATCGGGCACGACGGCAGCGGTGTATATCTCGACGCCAGCCAGGTCACGGGGGAGCAACTCGAAGTCGGGGCCACGATCACCGGCATCGTCGATGGTGCCCCACCACTTCCCGTCTACGTAGAGCTGCGGTGGGCAATCGCCGCTGCGCTCGCCGCGGTGTCTCACCCCAGCTCGCTCGGCACCGGCGTGTGAGCCAGCGAGGCGTACCGTGAAGTAATCGCGGCTCCCGGGCAGCGGGACGACGCTCACACCTGACAGGTGCTGCATGATGTCCGTGAACCGGTCCCCGCCCCGCTCCTGTATGTCTTGCGCCGTCAGGAACGTCCCGTTCCCCGTCGCCCTGCGCTGGTAGAACGCCTCCATCCAGCCGGTTTCACCTCCCACCGGCGCCAGTCGCACCTCCAGCTCGCTGGCCTCATCTGTCCTGAGCTTCATCGGCTGCGAGTCCCACGTGCTGTAGCCGGCACCACCAACGCGAACGGTATAAGTGTCGTTCTCCGGTATCGCGAGCGAGAAGGACCCGTCGGGTGCTGTGAGCGTCCCTCGGCGAATCTGGCCTTTGCTGTCAAGCAGCACGACCGAGGCGTCGGCGACCGGGTCACCGGTGGCAGCGTTGACCACCACACCCCGAACAGTTTGCGCAGCGAGCTCGCCCGCCGTCGGGAGGGCCAGAATAGCAGAGAGCGCAATGCCACAGATCATAGTCCGCATTGTGGCCTCCACACTTTTTGAACTCCCGCCTAAAGATGCCGTCTTCCACGGTAACCGGTCAATCGAGAACAGCAGGGCCAGACCGGGAGCCGCGCATCACGCCGAGCAGTTGGCCTAGGCGAGGGCCCAATCCACGGCCGCGCGCGCGTGGATCGTGGTGGTGTCGAAGAGAGGCAATGGCGAATGCTCGGGAGCGACCAACAGGGAGATCTCGGTACACCCGAGGATGATCCCTTCGGCGCCGCGGGCAGCCAGCTTGTTGATGATGTCCACGTACTGCTCCCGGGAAACGTCGAGCAATCTCCCCATGCAGAGCTCGTCGTATATCACCCGGTGGATCAGCTCCCGCTCCGACTCGGCGGGGATCAATACTTCGAGACCGTGTCGTGAGACGAGCCGTCCTCGATAGAAGTCCAGCTCCATGGTGAACTTGGTTCCCAAGAGGCCAACTGTGTGTAGAGATGTGCCCTTGACCTCCTCGGCAGTGGCGTCGGCGATGTGCAGCAGGGGGATCCCGATCGCCTGCTCGATTTCCGGGGCGACGCTGTGCATGGTGTTGCTGCACAGCAGGAGGAAATCGGCGCCCGTCGCCTCCACGCGCTTGGCGGCTTCGGCCAGCACCCTCCCTGCCTGGTCCCAGCGCCCAGCGTCCTGGAGACGCTCGATCTCGTCAAAATCCACGCTGTACATGGCGATCTTCGCCGAGTGAAGGCCGCCGCATCGCGCCCTCACTTCCTGGTTGATCGCCTCGTAGTAGGTACGAGTGGATTCCCAGCTCATTCCCCCCAGAAGTCCGATGGTCTTCACCGTGGAGACCTTCCTTGGTCGGACGCCATCAGCTGTGCCACCGCCCGGTGGCGGCGTCAATATCTAACACTAACCATCCGCTCCGGTCGCCGCTGCAAGGGCGCTGGGTGGCATCTCTTGACACGCCTGGGATCCGGCGGGCGTCTTTAGTTCACCGACCTAACAGGACGAGACGTATGGCAAAGCGCCGCCTCAAGGACTTCGACGCTGCTGAGCGGCTCTACCGGGCGCGGATCTTCGTGTACTCCCTCATTGCGGGGCCGATCTTCGGCGCGGTTGCCGGGTCCTCGATCGGGAGGGCTATCGGCGTCGACCCGTTCGTCGCCGCAGCTGTCGGCATTCCGGTAGGCGTGGCCCTGGTCTATTACACCGCCCTAGCTGTGGTCGGCGGCGCAGCCGCGAGTACGGAGAAGATCTACAATCCGTCCGGCGAGAGCACGCCTCGGGCGCGTGAGTATTCGTATGCCGCCTCGCTGGTGGCCCGGGGGCGCTTCGAGGCAGCGGCCGAGGCGTACGAACTGCACGCCATCGAGTACCCGCAAGATCCCGAGCCGTACTTTCAGCTCGCTCGACTGTGTCGGGATCATCTGAACCGACCCCAGGACGCGATCACGTGGTTTCGCCGGGCACGGGCTGACGCGGAGCTCACTCAAGGCCAGGAGTTGCTCGCCGTTCAAGAGATTATCGACGTTTACATCCACAGGCTCGAGACACCGCGGAGGGCGATTCCGGAGCTGGTGCTTCTGTGTGAGCGATTCCCCAACACACCCGCCGCCGAGACTGCCCGTCGCGAACTCAGCGAAATGCGAGACATCCTTGCCCGGGAACACGAAGGCCTGGGGAGCTTCACCTCCCAGTTCCTGAAGAAGGTTGACCGAGGCAGGCTGTCGGCGGCAGCCGGGCTGACCCGGGAGGAACTGGAGAGACAGATGATCAGTGAGGCACTGCAGGAATGTGGCGACGACCGTCGCCGCGCCGCGGAGAAGCTCGGCGTTCCGTTGGAGAGGCTGGAACGGACGATGCATGATCTCGGAATGCTGTGAGTTCTCGGTCCTACTGTCCTGTCCCTGAAGTCCGTTGCATCTCGCACGCGCCGGTGAGTCCCTTCGGGCACCCACGCGCCGGCGGACTCGACGCCCGCCCCTAGGTGAGCGATGGACGCCACGAGGGCAGTGTTGGTTCCGAGACCGCCGGTCGTCCGGCGGCCTGCGGGACGCACCGGCGCATGGCGTTTGTGCAACGAACTCCTGGGACGCCGCACTGGGAATGGGTAGCTATTGCCAACACCCTAGGACCCAGGACCCAGTACCTCGTCTACACCAGCTCCAGCCGCGCCGTGAAGTGACGCAGCACCGGCGCCTCGTAGGTGATCCGCAGACCGCGGATGGACTCCCGCTGCGCATAGAGCTGCGCGCAAACCTCGACCACATACTCCAGGTGGCTCCGGGTGTAGACTCGGCGAGGGACGGCCAGGCGCACCAGTTCGAGCTCGGGCCACTCCCCGTCGGCAGCGAACATGAGACCACCGATCTCCACGCCACGAACGCCGCCTTCCAGGTACAGGGCACAGGTGAGCGCTTGAGCGGGGAATTGCTCCTGGGGGAGGTGGGGTAGGAAGCGTTTGGCGTCGAGGTAGACGGCGTGGCCACCCACGGGCTTCACGATGGGGATCCCCGCCTTGCAGAGCGCCTGTCCAAACTCCTGAAGCTGCCCGATGCGGTGCGCCAGGTAGCGCTCATCCAGTACCTCATCGAGCCCCTGAGCCATGGCCTCCAAGTCTCGTCCCGCCAGACCTCCATAGGTCGGGAAGCCTTCGATCATGACCAGCATGTTCTTGAGACGAGCGGCCAGGTCGTCGTCGTTCAGGGCGACGAAGCCTCCGATGTTCACCAGGCCGTCCTTCTTGGCTGACACGGTGCATCCGTCGGCCAGCTGGAAGAACGCCCGCGCGATCTCCGCGATGCCCTCGCTCTGGTTGCCGCGCACCTTGTTGAAGTAGGCGTTCTCGGCGAAGCGACAGGCATCGTAAAAGAACGGGATGTCGTGTCGACGACACCAGTCGGAGACCTGGCTGGCGTTCTGGAGGCTTACCGGTTGGCCGCCGCCGGAGTTGTTCGTGATGGTGAGGACTACCAAGGGTATCCGCTCACGACCGACCTCGAGCAGCACGCGATCGAGCTTGTGGAGGTCCATGTTTCCTTTGAACGGAACCTCCTCAACGGGGTCGTAGGCTTCATCGATGACGCAGTTTACCGCCACGCCGTTGTTGTGCTCGATGTTCGCCCGCGTCGTGTCGAAGTGGATGTTGTTGGGCACATGGTCGTACGGCTTCACCAAGTTGGTGAACAGGAGGTTCTCCGCCATCCGCCCCTGGTGCGTTGGGATCACGTGCCTGTAGCCCGTGATGCGGCGGACCGTCTCTTCGAGTCGGAAATAGTTGCGGCTTCCTGCATACGACTCGTCGCCCTGCATCAGGGAGGCCCATTGCTGATCCGACATGGCCGAGGTGCCGGAGTCGGTCAGCAGGTCGACGGTGATGAGGTGAGACGGAAGGTTGAAGACGTTGTAGCCCGCTTCCTGGAGCGCGGCCTGGCGCTGCTCCCGGCTGGTTACGGGGATAGTCTCAACGGCTTTGATCTTGAAAGGTTCCATGATGTTGACCGGATGAAGGACATGGTCAGCGGGTTCAAGGGAAGATATGCTGGTCGCCAGCCTGTCACGACCCAGGGTGCCTCCGGGGAGTCTTGCGAATCCGGGCCAGGCCGCGAAATTGGGCGACGCTAATTTGTCTGTTTGGCGCAGCTAAAGATTTGATGCCGGAGGCTGCCCTTGAGCTCACGGACGGCTCTCCTCCCGGCGGCGTCGCAAAGGGGGCTGGTGCTCGCGGTCGGGTTGGCACTCTGCGGCGCGGTGGCTGAGGCACAGACCCTGGGACCGCTGATCACCGACCGTCCGGACCAGACCGAGTCAGCGTCTGCGGTCAGGCCGGGGTTCGCGCAGCTGGAGCTGGGGTGGACCCTGAGCCAACACGAGGATGGCGGCGTCACGGTTCGCAGTCATGCAGTGCCCCAGGCCCTGGCACGCATCGGAGTGGCCCGGCGCCTGGAGGCTCGCCTGGGGTTTTCCGGCTGGCAGCGGATGCAAACGCGTGATGCCGGCGACACCAGGAGCGTGGCTGGCGTCGGCGACCTGGACGTGGGCTTCAAGTACATGCTGGCCCGGGGGGTTGGGCTGCGTCCTGGCATCGCACTCTTGGCAGGCTTGACTCTACCCACCGGACAGGAGGGGTTCGCTACGCCCCGCGTGGACCCCGTGTTGCTCCTTGCCGCCGCCCACGAACTCACGGAGCGAGTCGGGGTCGGATACAATGTGGGACCGTCTTGGTCCAGTGAAATCGTCCAGGGCGGTGACGAAGAGACGCTGGTGGATCTGTCGTACTCGGTTGCCCTGGGTCTCTCACTGCACGACCGTGTAGGTGCTTTCGTAGAGAGCTTCGGTTCGTTTGCCCTCAGTACCGGCAGTGCGTCGCGGCACTCGCTGGACGGAGGGTTCACCCTCCTGGTTCGCGACAACCTGCAGCTGGACGTGAGCAGCGGGCTCACGCTGACGGGAGGCGTCGACAGCTGGTTCGTTGGCGCAGGCGTGGCGCTGCGTGTGCCCCGCTGAACGGACCCGGGCCACATCGCAGTCGAGCCCTTGTCCGCTGTCCGTTCCAGCTGGACTGCCGCAATCGCCTACCATCAAATGAGTTGACTCGCGTGGGAGTTTCCCGTGGTCACTTGGTTGCGCGACTGAGGTCTTGCGCTTAGCCCAGCGGAATGATTAACTTAGTCAGGGCTAATCATTTGGCGCGATGGTCGATCCCGCCCTGGCACTCCTGGTATTCGCGTTGGTCGTCACTGGCCTCGTCGGGCTCTTGTGGCCGCGTCGGGGGCTCGTTGCGCGGCTCTCGAAGCTGGTCCGACCCACCTGGCGCACACGGCTAGAGGACGCACTCAAGCGCCTGTACGACGCCGAGTACTCGGTGAAGCCGTGCTCGCTGGAGAGCCTCGCCGGCGCGCTGGAGATCTCCCGTACCAGGGCCGTAAAGCTGGTTGCCCACTTGGAGCTGGTGGGACTCGTTCGGTCCGCAGGGCCCGCGCTGGCGTTAACCGACCGGGGTCGGGCCGAAGCCCTCCGCATCGTTCGAAGCCATCGGCTCTGGGAGCGGTACCTCGCCGACCGAACCGGCGTGTCGCCGGCCGATTGGCATGACGACGCCGAGCGTCGCGAGCACACCATGAGTCCGGGCGTGGTCGAGGAGTTGGCGTCGGCCATGGGCCACCCGCTGTACGATCCCCACGGGGACCCGATCCCCACGGCCCGGGGCGACCTGCCCCCCCAATCCGGCATTGCGCTCACAGCGCTTCGGCCCGGTCAGCAGGCCACGGTCGTCCATCTGGAGGACGAGCCACGGGAGGTCTACGAGCAGATCGTGGCGGCGGGGCTGGCGCCTCGCACACAGGTGCAGATGCTGGATGCCACACCACAGCGCCTCCGCTTCACTGCGGACGGACACCAGCGCGTGCTCAAGCCGGTGGTCGCGACTAACGTCACGGTTGCTCCACTGCCGGCAGAAGCCGTACCCCACCGCCCGCTCGAAACGCTATCGGATCTACATCCCGGGGAGTCGGCCTCGGTGATTGAGATCGCTCCGGCATGCCAGGGATCTCACCGTCGGCGACTTCTCGACCTGGGGTTGGTGCCCGGCACGGTGGTGCGTGCGGAGTTGCGGGGTGCTTTCCGTGAGCCGGTGGCGTATCGGATTCGAGGTGCGCTGATCGCGCTGCGTGCGCAGCAAGCCGATTGGGTCCGGATCGAGCGGCGGTCGCCGACCGGCGCGGAGTGAGATGACCGGCGCCGCCGCTGCTCCATGTACGGGATGTGACGCCCACCGGGCCGCGACCCTCGTGCAGTTGGGGATCCGGCCCGATCGATGGGACTATCTCGTCGCGCTGGCCGGGAACCCCAACACGGGGAAGAGCACCGTATTCAATGCCCTCACCGGCCTGCGGCAGCATACAGGCAACTGGCCAGGCAAGACGGTGGCGCGGGCGGAGGGGTCGTTCGCCCTTGAGGGGAGCCGCGTCAAGCTCGTCGACTTGCCCGGGACCTATTCTCTCCAGGCGGGCAGCGTTGATGAGGAGGTGGCACGGGACTTCGTCCTCTTCGGGCAGCCTGACGTCACCGTCGTGGTGGTCGACGCGACCCGTCTCGAGCGCAATCTCAACCTCGTCCTCCAGGTGCTCGAGATCACCGACCGGGTGGTGGTCTGTCTCAACCTGATGGACGAGGCCAAGCGTCACGGTATTGGCGTCGACGTGGGGAAGCTCTCGGCGGAGCTCGGCGTGCCGGTGATCCCGACCACGGCTCGGCGTGGCCGGGGCATTCCACAACTCCTGGAAGCGATCCACGGTGTGGCCACACGTCGCACACCGACTAGACCGTTTCGCATCCACAACCATCCCCCTGAGCTGGCTGCGGCCGTGAGCGCTCTGGTTGGCCCAATCGAGGCGGCCTACCCTGACCTATCGAACGCGCGCTGGGTTGCGCTGCGCTTGCTGAACGCGGACGAGCGGGTAGAGGCCGCCGTTCGTGCCGGAGACCTCGGCAGCCTCACGGAGCGGCCTTGGGCGGCGGGTGAGACGCGTCCGGTCGGCGATGCGGTTGGCGCGGAGGCGAACCATGCCCAGGCGATCCTCGATGCCGCATCCTCACTGCGCTGGAAGTTGAGTCCGACGTTTCATGACAGGCTCACCGAGAGCATCTACGCCGTGGCCCAGGAGATAGCGGCCCGCTGTACTGTGAGGGAGCTCGGGCGCGGAACGTTCGACATCGACGAAGCCATGGATCGGGTGCTCACGAGCCGCTGGTTGGGTTTCCCGGTGATGCTGATGATTCTCACCGTGGTCTTCTGGATAACGATCGCCGGGGCGAACGCGCCGTCCCGGTTTCTGGCCTGGGTGCTCCTGGACACCGTCCATCCGGCATTGAAGGCCTTCGCCGCCAGTGTGGGTGTCCCGTGGTGGATCGACGGATTCCTGTTCGACGGTGTGTACCTCGCCACGGCATGGGTGGTGAGCGTCATGCTACCGCCGATGGCAATCTTCTTTCCTCTCTTCACGTTGCTGGAAGACTTCGGCTACCTACCTCGTGTAGCGTTCAACTTGGATGGGCTCTTCCGGAGGACGGGCGCGCATGGAAAGCAGGCGCTCACGATGTGCATGGGCTTTGGCTGCAATGCCGCCGGGATTGTGTCGACCCGTGTGATCGATAGCCCCCGCGAGCGCCTCATCGCCATCCTCACCAACAACTTCTCTCTCTGCAATGGCCGCTGGCCCACGCAGATTCTCGTGGCAACTATCTTCGTCGGCGCGCTCGCACCGGCGTATCTCGCCGGCTTCGTGTCGGCGACTGCGGTGGTGGCCGTCGCCGTCTCGGGAGTGGTCGCGATGTTCGTAGCGTCGTGGTTGCTATCCCGCACGATCTTGCAGGGTGAAGCGACGACCTTCAGCCTGGAGCTCCCTCCATACCGACCGCCCCGCATTCTTCATACGCTGTACACCTCGATCATCGACCGGACGATCATCGTGCTCTGGCGGGCGGTGCTCTTTGCGGTACCTGCGGGTGGCGTGATCTGGCTCGTCTCCAACGTCAGTATCTCCGACACGAGCCTGGCGGAACATGCTGCGTCGTGGCTGGATCCCATCGGGCTGCTTATCGGGCTGAATGGTGTGATCCTCGTGGCCTACGTCGTTGCGATCCCCGCGAACGAGATCGTCATCCCAACCGTCCTTATGTTGACCGTCCTGACCCTCGGAGTTGAGGGAGTCGGTGAGGGCGCAGGAGTGATGTTCGAGCTGGACTCCATCTCGGCGACTGGTGATCTGCTGCGGGCTGGGGGGTGGACGTTGCTGACCGGCGTCAACCTGATGCTGTTCAGCCTGGTGCACAACCCCTGCTCGACGACGCTCTACACCATCTACCGGGAGACGAGGAGCGCCAGGTGGACGGCGGTCGCCGCGCTACTGCCGCTGGCGATGGGGCTCACCGTCTGCTTTCTGGTGACTCAGATCTGGAGGCTCGTGGCGTAGACGCACCGGTGCCCAGGGCGTCAAGCTCGGCGTCCTGGGCACCGGGAGCTTACTCCGAGGCTACGCTATTATTGGGACTCCCTGCTGCGTAAGTACTCGAAGATGGCCCGCGCATCGTCGGGGGATACGCCCATGTCGGTCATCGGCGTGGGGTATTCCGCCTTTAGCTCCAGCGCTACGGGGTCATTCTGTAGCATCGAGTCGGGGTTCGTCACCATCGCCACGATCCAGCCGTACTCGCGACGATCGGTCACGCCCTGGAGGTCGGGACCGTTGAGCGGCCCGCCGCCGACCGTGTGGCACCCGATGCAGCCCCGCGTCTGGAACAGCTGCTCCCCGCTACCCGCAAGCGCGGTGTCGATGGGGCCACTGGGGGCCTCTGCCGCCGCCGCCACTGCTGGAGTGGCAGCTTCCTCTGCGGCAGGCTGCTCTTCGGCAGCCTCTCCGCCGCAGCCGGCGAGTAGTCCCAGTAGCGATACGAAAGTACCAAAGCGCTTGATCATCGAACTGACTCCCCTGTCCGAGCCGTCTATTGTTGTTTGCGGCTTAGGCTCCAGACGTACGCCGCCACCGCCTTGAGTTGCGCTTCCGAGAGGCTGCTCCCGCCTTTCGGCGGCATGACGGTTCCGGTCGACGACTTGTCTCCGCTCACCCCTTCCATGATGCTCTGCAGAATCCCGTCGTACGAACCATCGCTGTGCAACCACTCATCGTCGGTGAGGTCGGCCCCCAGGTTCGGCAGTCCCTTGGCGTCTTGGCCATGGCAGACCATGCAGAGACCCTGTCCTGCAAACAGGGAAGCCCCCTGGGCGACCATCTCCTTCGTCGCGCCTGGGGGGACGGAGTCGGATGCCTGCTGTGCCTGTGCCGCGGCCACCCAGAGCACTGCCGTGCCGACCGCAAGTGCCACCGAGCGATGAACGAGCTGCACGAACTAAACCTCCGGAGCTAGAACGCCGTCGTGAGACCGAGCGTCCAGCGTGCCTCTTTCAGCTCCAGGTCCCACGTGCCCTCCGCCAACACGCGGAAGTTACGGCGGAGGACGTAGCCGGCGCCAGCGGTCAGCGTCTGGTAGCGGGTCACGTCTTTCGGACCGCCCAGACGCACGTCGAGCAGCGGGAGGTTGGCATCGACCAGATTGTACAGCGCTACGCCGTACCAGCGGCTGCCCGGCGGGTGAATGATCAGTTCCGCCAGCCCGCCGTTGGCAACCGCCTTTGGCTCGTTGGCCACGAAGTTGGGAGCGTCGTCTTCCCGATGGACGTACTGGGCATTCACCTCAATCGGTCCCAGTGAGATCGTCGCGTCACCTCCCACCATCCAGAGGGTGTTCTGCACGGTCGGTCCGGGGTCGACGGTGCCGCGTTGACGACCGTAGTACCCCATCGCGCCAAGTCGGACATTGGGCGTGAGTTCCCGAGTCACGTGGCCGAACACGTTCTTGATCGGATCGTTGTCCAGCCGACGGTCCGGTTCCGCGGGTCCTTTGCCATTCCCGTTCAGCAACTCGCCCGTGATGGTGAAGCCAGCTACCTCGGCGAGCACCATGATTCCCCGATCGTAGGTGAGGTCGGCGGGTTGTCGGCCGATCCGTGCCCTGTAGATGGCGTAGTCCTGGGATTCGAGCCGCAGCTCCCGCTTGAACATCGGGTCGGAGACTTGGAACTGACCGACGGCTACGTCGACGGGTTTGCCGCCTAGGTCATTCACGTATACGAAGGCATCTTCGATGCCGCCTATCTCGCCACGCTCGAAGAAAAAGAAGTACAGGTAGTACGACAGCTTGTTCGAGATCGTGCCGCCGGAGAGGATTTTCAGGTTGTACGGCGTCTGCAGGTCCGTAGCGGCGCTGCCGTTGATATATGCTTGGGCGTACGCGTCGAGCCGCATCGCTAGGGGCACGTCTCGAAAGAGCTGGAGCAGTGCGTCGCCGGTGTTGACGGTGTCCCTCGGGGTCTCATTGGGACTCATGCGGAACCCGTTTCCGGCGAAGACCTCACCGAACGGCGACACCTTGGGGATCACGGTGTGGCACAAATTACAGCTCACTCTGTACCGTCGCGCAAAAGCCGGAATCCCACTGGCGTGGGTCATTTGCGGGACGAATGCGCTGGACAGTAGGAGCAGGATGATCGGACCACTGCGGCACATTCTCATCGTAAGCCCTCCCTGGCGCGTGCTCTGCAAGACGATGCGGCCTCGTCAGGCTGGTGACCCTAGTTCGGTGAGTGGCTAGGCCGGGATTCCGACTAGTGGTGCTGCGGATGCGTATGACGGGCGCGTGTATCGAGGCCGAACAGCCCGTAGAACGGGCATTGGTGGGTCAGTGCCGTGGCGGCGAAGACGAGCGAGAGGAATGCCGCTACGAGCGACAGAATCGGCTGCCAATTGAAGACGACAGCAACTATCAGGAAGACGACCGCGAAGCCGCCCCGTATGCACGCATCGATCTTGCCAACGTTCCGCCGCATCGTCCCACACCTACCTACTGCGATGCCGGCAAGATCGCGGCGGCTCTATGAAAAGAGCCGTAACCGTTTGTGAAGGAGTGGTGAAAGCGCCCTGCTAGGCGGCCGGAGTGGTGCGGGGCAACCGCAATGTGACGCGGAGCCCTCCCAACGCACTCCCGGCGGCCTCGATCGTCCCCCCGTGGGCATCCACGATGGCTGCGGCGACGGTAAGGCCCAGGCCGGCCGCCCCGGTTCGGGACCGAGCGGCGTCACTGCGGTAGAAGTGCTCGAACAGGTGGGGTAGCACCTCGGCGGGCAGGCCGGGCCCGTCGTCCTCAACCGTGACCGTCACGTCGGTCGCGTCGGCTGTCACCGTCGCCTGGACGCGGGTGTCGGGAGGCGTGTGCTTGATGCAGTTGTCCAGCAGTTGGTTGATCACGACCGAGAGCATTTGGGCGTCGACGGCTGCGGTGGCGTCACTGGTGGGACCAGTGAACCGAATCTCGCGGCCGTCGGCACGGGCCCTTGCGTGCCCAGTGGCTCCGTCGACGATGGCGGCGACGTCCGTGTCCACCCGGTCCAGGGCGAGTTCGCCCGCGTCGAGTCGCGCCAACAGAACGAGGGAGTCACTGATCGAGATGAGGTGATCCACTTCTTCGAGCACGCTGTTGAGAGTGGACCGGTACGCGTCCGGATGCCGCTCCCCACGGAGTGCCACTTCGAGCTGGCCGCGCATGGCGGTGAGGGGCGTGCGCAGGTCGTGCCCGGCGTCGGCAATCATCCGTCGCTGGGACTCGAATGCTCGGTCCAGTCGCTGGAGCATCCCGTTCAGCACCTTGACGAGGCCCGCGAATTCGTCGACGTCCGCGTGCGCCGTGATGCGCTGGTCTACCGGGCCCGCCTGGATGCCCTCTGCCTGTTGGGTGATCTCCTCGACTGGAGCAACGCTGGATCCTGCCAGCCAACCCGCCCCGAGGGCCGTGGCCACCGTTCCCAACAGCACTGTGCCCAGCAACAGGAAGAGGACTTCCCGACTGGCAGCCGCAAGGGGGCGAAGGGAAGCGGATACTTGCACCACGGCCTCGTCGGTGCGGTTCTCGGCTGGTGCCGGTCCGTAGAACGAGCGTACCCGGTTCCGTCCCCAATTCTGCGTCGTCCAGACTTGTTCCCCGGTGAGTGCCCGCTCGAAGCTCGCTTCGTCGAGTGGCAGGTCGAACGCGAGATACGTGTTGCTCGCTACCACAGTTGTCTCAGCGTTCCGTACAGCAACGAACCGGTTCACCATATCGATGAATTCGTCCATGCGTGCGGGTTCGGTATGCACGGCGATGGGCAGGCCGGCGGCGAGTGCGGCTGATTGGAGTTGTGCCGCCGCGGCGAGGCTTCGATCGAGTTCCCGGCGCAACACGCGCTGCGCGCCCAAGTAGGCCCACAGCGCGATGAACAACAGCGCGACGAAGATTGTAAGGGAAAACCGCACGGCGAGCGTGCGGCGGAGGGAGTACATCAGCTCTCGTCGTTATTCATCTTCAGGCAGAAGCCAACGCCGCGGACCGTTTGAATGAGCCCGGTGAATCCCGATTCCCGCAGCTTGCGTCGCAGATTCCCGACGTGGACGTCTACGACGTTGCTCTCCGGATCGAAATGCATGTCCCACACCTTTTCCAACAGCTCGGTGCGGCGGACCACGTCCTCCGGGTGTAGCATGAAGTGTTCCAGCAGCTGGAACTCCCGCGGGGTGAGATCGAGTAGTATCTCACCGGCCCAAGCTTTGTGCTTGAGGCGGTCGAGCTCCAAGGGGCCGTAGCTCAGGCGGTCGAGTCGGGCGGCACCACCGCGCCGGACCAGCGCCCGCAGGCGGGCGAGAAGCTCGTCGAACTTGAAGGGCTTCGTGAGGTAGTCGTCCGCACCAGCGTCGAGGCCCCGCACAATGTCCTCGGTCGTATCCCGGGCCGTGAGCATGAGGATCGGGGTGCTCCGCCCCTCACGCCGGAGCTCGGAGGCAACCTGAAGTCCGTTCTTCTTGGGCAGCATGAGATCGAGGAGGATTGCGTCGTAGTCGTTGATGTGGGCAAAGACCGTGGCCTCCTCACCGTCCTTTGCGACGTCGACGGCATAGCCCTCCTCGCGGAGGCCCATCTCGATGAAGCCGGCGACCTTCCGGTCGTCCTCGACTACCAGGATGCGCATGGGCAAACCCTAGCGGTGTGCCCGTAAGTGGGCGTTAAAGCGACTGTTAACGCGTCTTTATGAAGCCTTGGCGTAGCGGGGCAAGTGGAGGATGAAGCGTGCCCCGTGCCCCGAGCGGCTCTCGACTTTGAGGTCACCCCCCAGCAGCTGGGCCAGCTTCCGTGACAGGGCGAGTCCCAGGCCGGTCCCCCGCTCCGCCTGCCGCCCCGCGCGTTCGTATGCTTCGAAGATGACGGCCTGCTGCTCGGGGGCGATCCCCTCGCCGTGATCCACCACGTCGAACCGCAGCATTTCAGTATCGACCTTGAGCTCGACCGTGATTGCTTGGTCTTCCGGACTGTGTCGGACGGCGTTGGTGAGAAGGTTGATCAGGATCTGTCGGATTCGCTGGGGATCGGTGCGACAGGGGACGACACCGTCCGGTCCGACCAGCTTGACCTCGATGCCTTTCCGCTGCGCTGCCGGTCCCACCGTGGCGACGGATTCTTTCACGACTCTCCAAGCGTCGCTGTCCCGTACTACTGGTTCTAGCTTGTCGGCCCCTAGCCGGCTCAGATCCAGCAAGTCTTCCAACAGGGTGAGTGCACGCTCGGCGGATTCTTGGACTTCGAGCGCAGCCGTGGGTGTGTCCGGCGCCGTCCTACGAATCCAGAGTTCGGTCCAACCGTGCACTGCTGTCAGGGCGTTGCGGAGTTCGTGATTGGTCATGGCGAAGAAGCGGTCGCGTGACACATGTAGCTTCCGTAGCTCACCGAGCAGTTCCTCTCGCTCCGAGTGGTACCGAGCATTCTCCACGGCGACAGCCGCGTGCGACGCCAGCATGAGCGCGATGGCTTCGTCCTCTGTGGTGAACTCGTCTGCGCCCAGCTTGTTACCCAGGTAGAGATTTCCAATTGGCCCTGACCGCCCAACGATGGGCACGCCCAAGAAGGATGTGATGGCCGGATGATGCTCGGGGAAGCCAGAGGCCTTCGGGTGGTTCCTCAGATCCTTGAGTCGGAGCGGACGCGGATCGTGGATCAGCATTCCGAGAATGCCCCGACCCCGGGGAGGTTGCCCGATCTGGTCCTGCTCTGCCGGCGAGAGGCCGCTCGCAATGAAGGTCTCGAGTTCCGGGCCACTCTTGGCGAGAACGCCCAAGGCGGCGTATTGCGCACCGATCACCGCGCGTGCGGACTCGACGATCTCGTGGAGTACCTTGTCGAGATCGTGCTCCGCCATGATGCGGACCGTAGCCTTGGACAGGCTCTCCACCCGCCTCCAAAGCTCCCCGCTCGGTTCCTTGGAACGCGCTGGCATATGGCACAAGCTATGTGAGGCCCTACCGCGGGGCCAGGGCGCCAACGCCCCCCCAGGGAGCGGGCACGCCTCACCGTTGGCGGGCCAGCACTGTCTCAAGGAAGCCCGACGACGGTGTCGCGCTCTCTGGGAAGCGCAGTAGTTTACCTCGGAATGACGAACTGGTATTCCAGGGTCTTCGTAGGCCAGGGTGCTGCCGAGCGAGGAGGCCGACCATGCGTTGGCGAGTGACAGTGTCCGGTGCCACTGTCGTTGCGGCCATCCTTGGGTGCGTCAGCACCCCTGCACCGGTGCCCCTGCGCACCAGGTCCCCAGGCCTGGCAAGTGTCGAGGGCAGGTGGGAGGGCGAGTACGTGGGCGCCGGTAGGTCGGGGACCATCGTCTTCGTGCTTGCCGCCGGCGGGGATAGTGCCTTCGGAGAAGTGGTCATGGTTCCGCCGGCCGGGTTTCAACCGGCACAGCCGGCACGTGAGCCTGATGTTGAGCCCGCCCGCCGGGAGCGATGGCGCGCAACGCCTCAGGTGCTGAAGATCCAGTTCGTGCAGGTCGTACAGGGCCACGTGAGCGGCAAGCTGGCCCCGTACAAAGACCCGGAATGTGGTTGCACCCTCTACACCACGTTCGAAGGCCGGGTGATCGGCGATACCATCGAGGGCACGTTCACGATCCGCCATAAGGAGGGCGGCGACGTGCAGGCAGGGCGCTGGAAGGTAACCCGCACGCGGGACTGACCCGCACCGTACAACTTGGATCCGACCCTAACGGTACTCTTGTTCTCGTCCGTAGCCGCTGGCTCGGCGAGCCTCGGTGCCCTCCCCCTTGTCCTGCGTGAGCGCCTCCCAATCGCCTGGATCGGGTGGGCCAACGCCGTGGCCGCCGGGCTGATGCTTGGCGCCGCATACGCGCTGCTGGTAGCCGGGTTAGACCTGATGCCCGTGTGGGGAGCCACCGGTGCCCTGTTGGGCATCGCTTTCGTGTACTGGACACATGCGGTGTCGGGTACCGCAGACCTCGAGCTCAACCGCCTCGAAGAGACCAGCCCGGAGTACGGTTACAAGGTGCTGCTGGTGAACGCCCTGCATTCCGCGGCGGAGGGGATTGCCATCGGTGTGGCAATGGTGGAGAGCCTGTCGTTCGGCATCTTCATGGCGCTCGCCATCGCCGTGCACAACGTTCCGGAGGGGACGGTCTTGTGTGCCATCCTCAAGAGCCGCGGCGTGCGCTTGGCGGACGCCGCCGGTCTCGCCGTCGCCACGAACGTGAGCCAGGTGCTGCTCGCGGTTGCGGCGTTTGCGGTTCTCACGGCAGCGCCGTCGGCCGTGACGTGGGTATTGGGCTTTGGGGTGGGGGCACTGGTCTACCTCGTCGTGTTTGAACTACTGCCCGAGTCCTACCGGCAGGCGGGAAGCACCAGCATCGCGCTGGTGACGATCGCCGCCATGGGCATCGTGGTGCTGCTCAGCGGCTGAGGTCGGTGACGGTGCATCCGGCGCTCGTCGTCCTGTCCTACGGTCTAATCACAGCCCTCGCTACCGGACTCGGTGCCGTGCCGTTTGCCTTTGTCCGGATGGTGTCGGCGCGAGCGGTGGCGTACGCCAACGCCGTTGCCTCAGGTCTGATGCTTGGTGCGAGCTTCGGGTTGGTAGCCGAGGGGACGCGGCATGGAAGCTGGCAGACCATCGGCGGTGCGATAGTTGGTGTCGCGTTCATCCTGGCGACGCAACGATTCCTCGGGCGCTACGACATCCAGTTTGGGACAGCGCGGGGCGCCGGTGCTCGACGGGTGACGCTGGTGCTCGTGGTAATGACTGCCCATTCGTTTGCCGAGGGCGTGGCAGTCGGCGTGGCGTTCGGGGGGGGCATGACGCTGGCGGCGGTCATCACCGCAGCCATTGCCGTGCACAACATCCCTGAGGGATTGGCCATCAGCGCTGTGCTGCGTCCCCGCAATGTGTCGGTGTTTCGTTGTGCGGCTTGGAGCATCGCCTCGTCCCTGCCCCAGCCGCTCATGGCGGTACCGGCGTTTCTCTTCGTGGAGACGTTTGCCACGGCGCTGCCCTACGGCATGGGGTTCGCCGCTGGGGCCATGGTCGTCATGGTGTTCGTGGAGCTGTTGCCCGAGGCGTACGAGCAGGCGCGGAAACCGACCGTGGCTCTACTGGTGAGCGTCACTCTCGTCGCGATGGTGCTGTTTCAGCAGTACTTGTAGGGCGGTACCCCGCCGCCGCACACCGCCTCACCCCATGGAAGGGCGGAAAGACGGAAGGTGTGACTAGCCAACGCCTTCCGTCCTTCCAACGTTCCGCCGTTCGTCAGAACGGCTTGAACCCCGGCGATCCAAACCGCTCCATCGCTAGATGGCTGGCCAGGGGGTAGGCGTACGCGATCACGACCAGCACGATTGCCACCACGACCCACAGCCAGATCCGATCGAAGATGAGTGGTCGTTCCGGCTTTCCTGCCAGTGGCTCGGCGAACTCCAACGCCGGCTGCTCACGACGCCGACCTGCCAGCACGGTGCCCAACATGACCAGGAGGAAGAACGAGGCACTCACGAACAGGAGGACGCCGCCCAAGGCCGACACCAGGGTCAAGTTCTGCCAGTGGGAGGTGATGGCGTTCCCAGCATAACCGACCTCGTACACGCGCCGGGGCATGCCCATGAGCCCGGTGACGTGGTTCGCGAGGGAAAACAGCAGCATGCCGACGAACCACAGGAACGGCTGTACCCGGGCGAGTAGGTCCAGCTCGAGATCGCGTCCCACCAGTTTCGGGACCAGCCAGTAGGCGCCGCCCATGAATGTGAGGGCCACTGCGCTTCCCACCGTCAGGTGGAAGTGGCCCTGGATCCAGGCGGTGTTGTGGACCACGGAGTTCATGCCGAATGCAGCGTTGACTGCCCCACCGATGCCGCCCAGGGCAAAGAGGATCATGCTTAGGATCACACTCGACACCAGTGGATTGCCCCAGGGCAGCCGCTTGATCCAATCCCACAGCCCGGTGGCACCACGCATCCGTCCGGCCACTTCTAGGGAGGCGGTCACGGTGAACGCGGTGACCAAACTCGGGAACAGAATGGCGGCAGTGTTCACCGTGTGCAGCATCTTCCAGCCGGCCGAGATGCCGGGGTCCATGAACTGGTGGTGGAAGCCGACCGGCGTGGAGAGGATGATGAACAGCGCAAACACCATTCGCGCCAGAGGATCACTGAACAGTCGCCCGCCCGCCTCCTTCGGTAGGACTGTGTACCACACGACGTATGCCGGAATGAGCCAGAAGTAGACCAGCGGGTGGCCGAAGTACCAGAACAGCATCCGGGCCAGGAGCGGATCGACGGTTTCCACCAGCCCGAGAGACCAGGGGATGAGCTGGAACAGCATCTCGGCCGCCACCCCGATGGTAGCGAGCAACCACACGATGATCGTCGCCAGGATGCCGTGGACGGCGAGCGGAGCGGGGACGCCTGGGTGCTCGCGGCGCCACGCGGCGTAGGTCCCAAGGGTCACGGCGCTCCAGATCCAGGAGCCGACGACCAACAGCGTCAGCCCGATGTAGAAGACCGGATGGGCTTCGAGGGGAGGGTAGAACGTGTAGAGCACCGTCGCTTTCCCCCAGAAGATGGCCCACAGCGCTCCGAGCGAGCCCACGGTGGCGACCCAGAATGCCAGCCAGGCAAGCCGCGGATAGCGGAGGGGACGGCCCAGCGCACGCGTGGTCAGGGCGACGCCGAGACCCATGATGAAGAAGGTCGTGAAGACCAGCGCCATCAGGACGCCATGACCGGTCACCGACAGGTAGTACATCTTCGGTGAGCGCCATGGGAGGTCGAGGGCCGCGCGAGACAGGGCCTGCATGAAGGCCAGGAACGTGGCGACACCGAACGCGCCTACGGCCACGCCGACATTCGCCGTGGCAAGCTGTCGGTTGTGCATCATTCGCCCTCCTCTACGATGAGGGTGGCGAACATGCCCTGGTGGCTCAGGCCACAGTACTCGTTGCAGACGATGAGATACTGCCCCGGCCGGTCGAACTCGGTGGTGAATTGGCTGACGTAGCCGGGCACGAGCATGGTATTCGCGTTCGTGCCGATGATCTGGAATCCGTGCAACACGTCGGCGCTGGTGAGCCGGAAGGTCACCGGCGTACCTGCAGGAACCCGGATCTCGTTCGGCTGGAAGGCGAACATCAGGGCGACCATGGTGACTTCGACGCTCCCGTCGGGGTTCGTCTTCACGCCGCGCTCGGCGAACCGTGGGTCGGTCCATACGTTGCGCGGATCCACTGTCTCTGCATGACTGGGCGGGACTCGCCCTTGCGAGATCGCGGCAAAGGCCGTGATGCCGAGGAAGATCGCCACGATGGCACCGGCGCCCCACATCCAGAACCGCTCATAGATGTCAACGTGCATGGCCGCTACCTCGTCACCGCTCCCCGCGGGAGGTAGATGAAGAAGAAGACAGCGAGCCACCCGACCAGGAACAGCAGGCCGTAGAGCCCCACCACAGCCAAGGTCCCGCGCGGGTGCTTGCCGAGGTCATCCTTGTGATCGCTCATGGGGCCTCCATGGTTTGGCTAGCGAAGGGGGGGAGAGTCATTTGGGATCGTGCGGCCGAATCAGAGCTTGCCGGTGGCAACGGCGCGGACGATGTCGCTGTGTGAGATCACTCCGACGAGTTCGCTGCCCTTGACGACGAACAAGCGGTGCACGTTTTCCTCCAGCATCCGTTGCGCTGCGTTCTTGACGTCAGCGTTGGGGGAGATGGTCTGGGGGCGTGGGGTCATGATGTCACGGACGAGGGTTTGCCCGAACCTGGCATAGCCCTCTCCGGCGCTGGCGCCTTCAGCGGCGGTCTGCAGGATATCACTGGAAGACAGTACGCCCACGATCCGTCCCCTCCGGTTGACTACCGGAACGCCATGCACCCGCGCATCGGCCAGTTGAACCATCGCTTCAGCCATCGTGATGTCTTCGTTCACGACCGCGAGATCTGTGATCATCAAATCGGCGACTTTCATAACTCTCCAGCCTTTGTGGGTCACGGCAGCGTTCCGGCCTGCCGTTCTGAGCGAGCGCGGCCAACTGCCCCGATTGGCTCGTCACATGGTACAGAAAGTAGCTGGGCGGACAAGGGCCGGGGCGCGTCTGCACGTAGAGGTTCGCCAGGCGCAGGATGCGGCCTGGCGGAGGACTCACTTCTCCACAGCTGGTGCACGCATCGGAATCACCAGGACCGAGGTTGGCAGGCGGTTGAGCAGCCGTTCCGTTGCGCTGCCGAGCAAGACCCGGTCGACCCACCCCTTGCCGTGTGATCCCACGACCACCACATCCGCCTCCCAGGCCGCGGCTTCCTCCGCGATGGTGCGCGCAGCTGCCCCACGGCGGGTGACCGTTTCCACGGTCTCCGTCTCGGTGGCGCTTGCTACCAGCTCGGTGAACTCCTCTCCCGCGAGCCGGAAATACTCTTGTTCGTCGATCTGGATCGCCACGTCCGGAATGGGCGGAAACGATTCCACCACGTGCATCGCCCGGATCTGTGCACTGAACACGCTGGCGAATCGCAGGGCAGTCTCAAGGGTGGGTTTCCCGGCGTGGGAGAGGTCGATCGCCACCAGGATCCTGGCAATTTGGGGCCTTGGGCAGGCCGTCACGAGGATCGGAACGTCAATGGTCCGCACGGCATGATGGACCGTGCTGCCGCCGAACCACCGCACGGGAGCTGTGTGGCGCTTGCCACCGAGGACCAGCAAGCCGGCCTCGTACTCCTCAGCAACACGGCGCAAGATCCAGGCCGGGTTCCCCGCACAGATCTCCAGGTGGTCGACCACCTCGGGTGGGGCATTCCCCCTCAGAACCTCCTCCACCCTTCGCCGGGCCCCAGCCGCGAGCCGTTGGGCGACCTCCGCCCCACCAGGTGCCTGGGCCACCACCGCTGGCACCTTGGCCATCTCCCGGGCGACATGGACCAGGCGATACTCCGCGCCAGCCGCTCGGGCGATGCTCCATGCCGTAGCGGCGGCCAGGGCCCCCTCACGGGACGCATCCACGCCGACGACGACCGGACTCCAAGTCATGGGCTGTGCTCCTGCGTAGTTGCACCCCTCTGGCGAGCAGTCGCACCCCTGGCGACCGAGCCTGCATCGGGGGGCGTCTAAAGCTCTGCTCCAGGCCCAGTTAGCGCAAATCCAGGTGAAGCGGCATTCAGGCCGATTTCACCGCGGCTTCATACCCTGGGATCTAGGGTAGCTGTGTCATCCTTGAAGGGTGGCCACTGCGGGCAAGCCCCAGGAGGGAGGGGCCGGCGTTCGCGACGCCGCTGAGCTTGCGAGGGGTTTCGAGCATCGGCCGCAGGCGAGACGATCGGGATCGTCGAGCAAGGAATCCGATGCAAGATCGGCGAGGCCCTGCACCCTGTCCGTTCTTGGGTGCCTAGACCGAAAGCTTGGAGGGCAATCCCTCACCCCCGGTGCACGGGAGGGCGCCGGGGGTTTTCTTTTGGGTCCACGCCTCAGGTCAACTGCACCCGTTCTCCATCCTCTGCAACGACTGCAGACCAGCCGAGACGATCCGTAATCAATCCCGCCAAGGTATCAGACGCACCGGGTTCGCCATGCACCAGATACGTTCGGTTGGGAGGGTGCTCGAACCCAGCGAGCCAGCGTAGTAACTCGCGTTGATCGGCGTGGGCGGATAGACCATGGAGGGTGTGAACCTTTGCACGCACTGGCACGTCCCGCCCGTGGATGCGGACCTGCCGCGCGCCGTCCTGCAGGGCCCGCCCCCGGGTTCCGGCAGCCTGGAAGCCCACGAGGAGAACGGTCGTGCGTCGCTGCGGAAGGCGCAACTTCATGTGGTGCAGGATGCGCCCGCCGGTGGCCATGCCGCTGGCCGAAATGATGATCACCGGACCTTTGACATCATTGAGAGCTATGGATTCCTCGCGCCCCCGGGCGAAGCGGAACTGTTCGGGACGGAGGGGGTGCTCGCCAGCTTCCATGAGGCGCCGCATGTCGGGGTCGTGCTCCTCCGTCCGTCGCCGATAGAGTTTGGTCACGTCGATGGCCATGGGACTGTCCATGTAGACCGGTAGCTTGGGGATTCGACCATCGTCTTCGAGCTGCCGCAGCCGCCAGAGCAGTTCCTGTGTTCGTCCCACGGCGAAGGCGGGGATGAGAATCGCGTGACCCCGGTCCGCCGACCGGCGCACGATGGCCGCTAGGTCCTCGTCTGGGTCTGCCTCGTGCATCCGGTTGCCGTACGTCGATTCCACGAGCAGATACTCGGCGTGGGGAATGAGTTCCGGATCGTGTAGGATCGGACGGTCCCACCGGCCTAGATCACCAGAGAACGCCACCTGTATGGGCTTCTTGCCGTCGAGGCTCAGCTCGATGCTCGCGGAGCCCAGGATGTGGCCCGCAGTGCGAAACAGTGCTGTCACTCCATCCGCTACTTCGAAGGGCGTCTGATACGGGCGAGCCTTCAGTAGCCCGAGCGCGGCATCGGCATCGACGCGGGTGAACAGCGGCAGGGCTGGCCGGTGCTTGGTGCGGCCCCGCCGGTTGAGGTGCTCCGCCTGCTCCTCCTGCAGATGGGCTGCGTCCCGCAGTAGGATCCCTAGCAGGCCTCCCGTCGCGCCGGTGCATAACACCGGTCCGCTGAAGCCGTTGCGCACGAGCACCGGTAGGTAGCCCGTGTGGTCGATATGGGCGTGACTCAGGACGACGGCATCGATCGAACCGGGGTCGACCGGTGGTTCGCTCCAGTTGCGCAGCCGGAGCCGCTTCAGGCCCTGGAACATTCCGCAGTCCAGCAGCACCCGCTGCCCGCCGACTGTGACCAGGTGCTTGGACCCCGTCACCGTCCCGGCGGCACCGAGGAATTGGACACTCCGATGGTTCTGGGCCATGGGTGAGAGCGGCTCGAGTGAGGGAGAAGGGAGGGAGGTTCTCGTCACCCCTCCCTCCTCCCTCCCTTCCTACGGCAGCAGGACCTCCATTGCAAGGTTCTCCACGAGGAACGCCCACCGATCGGCCTGCTCCTGGATGATCATGCTGGTGGGCTTCCCGGCGCCGTGCCCGGCCTTGGTCTGGATGCGGATCAGGACGGGCTTGGGACCCACATGAGCGGCCTGCAGTGCTGCTGTGTACTTGAAGGAGTGGCCCGGCACGACCCGGTCGTCGTGATCGGCGGTCGTGATCAGCACTGCCGGGTACGCCGTTCTCGGTTCGACGTTGTGCAGCGGCGAGTACGCGTGGATGAATGGGAAGTGCTCCGGGTTGTCAGGCGATCCGTAGTCCGAGACCCAGGCCCACCCGATCGTGAACTTGTGGAAGCGAAGCATGTCCATGACGCCGACGGCGGGAAGCGCTGCCCCGAAAAGGTCGGGACGCTGGTTGAGCACCGCGCCAACCAGGAGACCGCCGTTCGACGCCCCGCCGATCGCCAGCTTCTCGGTTGAAGTGTAGCCCTCGCGTATCAGGAAGTCGGCAGCGGCGACGAAATCGTCGAATACGTTCTGCTTGTTCTCCAACATGCCGGCACGATGCCATTGCTCGCCGTACTCGCCTCCGCCGCGCAGGTTCGGCACTGCGTACACCCCGCCCATCTCGAGCCAGACGAGGTTGCTGATGGAAAATCCCGGTGTGAGGCTGATGTTGAAGCCCCCGTACCCGTAGAGGTACGTAGGATTGGAACCGTCGAGGCGGATGCCCTTGCGGTGGGTGATGAACATCGGTATCCGGGTGCCGTCCTTGCTGTGGTAGAAGACTTGTGTGGTCTCGTACCCCGACGGGTCGAAGTCAATATCCGGGGATTTGAATACCGAAGTCTCGCTCGTCGTGAAGTCGTAGCGGAAGATCGTCGTCGGGTAGAGGTACGACGTGAAAGCGTAGAACATCTCGTCGTCGTCCCGCTCACCACTCACGCCGCCCACGCTGCCGATGGTGGGAAGCTCCAGGTCGCCCAGGTGACGACCGTTCATGGCGAACAGGGCGATCCGGGTGTGCGCGTCATGCAGGTAGTTGGCGACGAACGTGTTGTGGACGATCTGCACGAAGTTGAGGACGTCTGAGCCTTCCGGGATGAGTTCCCGCCAGTGCTCCCGCTCGGGACTGGTGACGTCGATCGCGATCAACCGCCTCCGTGGCGCGTCGAGATCGGTGTAGAAGTAGAAGACCGGGCCGTCATTGCCCACGAAACTGTAGCTGGCATCGAAGTCATCCAGCAAGCGCACCATGGGCCCGTTCAGTGTCGGGTTGTTGGCCTCCACTAGGTCTGTGTAATAGACCCGATTCCGCCGATCCGTCCCGTGCCAGACGCTTACGACTAGATACCGGCCATCGTCGGTGACGTCCCCGCTGAAGCCCCACTCAGGCTGGTCCGGCCGCTCGTACACGAGCACGTCCTCGGACTGATCAGTGCCGAGGCTATGGTAGTAGAGTTTCTGGTTGCGGTTGGTGGATTGCAGCGTGTCCTTGCCAACAGGCTTCTGGTATCGACTGTAGAAGAACCCGGCACCGTCGTGGGTCCAGGAAGCGCCGGAGAACTTGATCCAGCGGAGGTGATCGGGATGGTCCCGTCGGGCGACGACGTCCCGCACCCGGAATTCGCGCCAATCCGAGCCGCTGGCCGCCGTCCCGTAGACCATCACGTTGCCGTCATCGGAGAAGGCGAGGGTGGTGAGGGCCACTGTCCCGTCTTCCGAGAATCTGTTGGGGTCGAGCAGAATGGCGGGCTCCGCCTCCAGCGTCTCCTGCATGTAGAGCACCGACTGATTCTGGAGGCCGTCGTTCTTGAAGAAGAAATACCGTCCCCCCTCCTTGAACGGCGTTCCGTACCTGGGATAGTCCCAAAGCTCCGTCAGTCGAGCCCTGATGGCCTCTCGCTGGGGCAGCGCGTTGAGATAGGCGAAGGTCACGCAGTTCTGTGCCTCGATCCACTCCCTGGTGTCGTCGGCGTCCACATCTTCGAGCCAACGATATGGATCTGGTACCTTCGTGCCGTGATAGTCGTCCTCCAGGTCGACTTTCTTGGCGACCGGGAGGGTACAGTCCGGTTCCTGGGCGGGGACGGGTGTGGCGAGCGCGATGAACGCGCAGCCGACCCCTACCAGCCCCCAGTGCATGGCCCGCATCCTCATGGTGCTTCCTCCTGTTGGTCCGGTATCCCCGTCGTCGATGTCACCACGATAGTTTTCCTAGAGGAATCCGCGGCGTCAATGGAGGAGCTGGCAGCCCGTCATGAAATGGTCGTGGAAGCTCGGTCGAGTCTCCGGAATCAAGATTCAGGTCCACTGGACGTTCCTGATCATCATCGCCTGGGTCGTGCTGCTACACGTGTCCCAAGGCGCCAGCGCCGCAGCCATGGTCGGTGGGGTGGCCCTCGTGTTGGCGGTGTTTGGCTGCGTCGTGTTGCATGAACTCGGTCATGCGCTCACGGCCAAGCGCTTCGGGATCAGTACGCGGGACATCACGCTCCTGCCGATAGGGGGTGTGGCGCGGCTGGAGAAGATGCCGGAGAAGCCCAGGGAGGAGTTGTTGGTCGCGGTAGCCGGACCGGCGGTGAATTGCGCGATCGCCACGCTGCTGGCCCTCGGACTCGGGCTCGCCCGTGCGCACCAGCCGGTTGCCGAGGTGACCGTGGTGGGCGGCAACCTGTTTGCCCAGTTGATGTGGATCAACGTCATCCTGGTCCTCTTCAATCTGTTGCCGGCCTTTCCCATGGATGGAGGGCGGATTCTCCGGGCGCTGCTCGCATACCGGCTGGACTACCTCCGGTCCACGCGGATCGCCGCCGCGGTGGGCCAGATGATGGCAATCCTGTTCGGGTTTGTCGGTCTGCTCAGCAATCCTTTTCTCGTCGTCATCGCCATCTTTGTCTACCTCGGCGCCCAGGCCGAGGCACAGCAAGTGCAGGTCCGCTTCGCCCTCGAGGGGGTCAGTGTGCGGGAAGCGATGATGACGCGCTTCCAGGTGCTCACGGCGCACCACACGCTGAATGACGCGGTGGGAGAACTGCTGGCCGGCGCACAGCAGGACTTTCCGGTGCTGGAGGACGACCGCCTGGTGGGGATGCTGATTCGGGGGGACCTCGTGAAGGCGCTAAAGGATAGGACGCGGGACACGTCGGTCACCGAGGTCATGCGCCGAGAGTATCAGGTGGTCGACGAGAACGAGGATCTTCACAGCGCCCTGCTGCGAATGCGTAGGGGACGGTGTGCCTCAGTTCCCGCAGTACGCGGCCAGTCAGTGGTCGGATTGCTGACGCTGGAGAACGTAGGCGAGCTGCTCATGGTCAGTTCCGCGCTGCGGGGTGTTAGTCGCGACAAGATGGCGGAGATCTTCGCCACCGACTGAAGCCAACCGGGTCAGCCGCGCGCGGGCTGGGACGGTGTGCGGTATGTCTTAGATCAGGAACCCACCAGACAGCTATATTCTCCCGTGTCGAGGCGCCTTGTCGTTCTGCAACCCAAGGCGCCGCAAGCACTTGGGCCGCGGCCCGTGTCCACTCGGCGCCGCCCACCGTAGCAGCGCCCGGAGCATGAGTTCGCGGTCAGGAACGGGGCCATGACCGACCCGAAATCGCCTGGCGCACCCCAAGGCACAACCAGGCCTAGCCGGGCATCTCTCCTCGCCCGCGGGCCGGATGAGGTGCGGCGCGAGGGTGCCCTCGAGCAGCGGATCGAGGGCGAGCTCCGGAAGGTGCTGACTCGGCGGTTGCTTTCTGACAACGAGACGGCGGGGGCAGTGGACCTGGTGCTCCTGGTGGTGGTGGCGGTGTTGCTGTGGGGCAAGGTACCGGCCGTCTCGCTCGTCCTCTGGCTGGCGATCGTTGGGCTGGCGGGACTGGCGCGGGCTGTCATCAGCCATCGCTTGTCTGCCATGGACGTTGCGGCGCCCTACGCCACGAGGGCGCTGCGGGGAAGTGTGCTGGTGCATGGGCTCGCGTGGGCGGCGGGGACAGCCGTCATTGCCCCGGGACTCCCGCAACCTGACCTCGCCCTGATCGTGGTGGTGTTCGTCGGCTTGGTGGCGGCAGCTACGGTCACCCTGATCGCCGATGCCGTCAGCTTCTACGGATTCACTGCGGTGCTCCTCGGCCCCTTGGCCCTTACCATGTTGCTCAACGGACAGGGGCGTTTCCCCCTAGTGGCGATCGCACTGGTTGCCGTCCTGGCGGTGGCCCTGGCGCTGCTATACCGCCGCTTCCGGGGTCAGCTGCTGGAGCATCTGCGGACTGCGAAGCGTCTGGAACTCAGTGAGGCGGAGGCTGCGAGGGATCGCCGGTTCCTGGATGCGCTACTGTCGAGCGCCCCGGACGCCATCGTGGCCGTCGGCCGCGACGGCCGCGCCCTGGGCATCAACCCCTCATTTGAGCGGCTGTTCGGCTACACGGCGGACGAGGTGGTGGGCCGTGAAGTGAACGATCTGATCGTACCGGAGTCGCAGCTCGATGCCGCGAAGTGGCTGCATGAGGAGCTGCGGGCAGGTCGAACCGTGGTCGCCGAAACAGAGCGGCGCCACAAGGACGGTGACCTCATTGCTGTGCGGGTTTCGGCGGCTTCGGCCGGTCGGGAGGCCGAGGGAGCAGCGTTTGTCCTCTATGAAGATCTCACGGCCGTGAAGCTGGCGGAGCGTGCCTTGCGTGAGGCCCAGGAGCAGTATCGGGAGCTGGTGGAGTCAGCGACCGATCTCGTTTGGCAGCTGGATCGGGAAGGACGATGGACCTTCCTCAACGCGGCGTGTGCGCGGATCTATGGGGCGCCGGCTGAGGAGCTGCTGGGGCGACCGTTTACAGAGCGCGTGGATCCCGAGCACTTGGAGCGGGATCTGGAGGCGTTTCGCGCGGCTCTTCGCGGCGCCGGAGCAACGGACTACGAGACGGTCCATCGGGATGTGCGAGGAACCAGAAAGCACCTGAGCTTCGCGTCGCGGCCGGTTCGTGGGTCCACAGGGACCATCGTCGGCGCCCGCGGCATCGCCCGTGACGTCTCCGAGCGCGTCGCGGCGCGGGAGGCGCTCGAAGCCGCCCGTGAAGCGGCCGTGCGAACGGCGCAAACGAAGAGCGCATTCCTTGCAACGGTGAGTCATGAGATCCGCACCCCCATGAACGGCGTGCTGGGTATGCTCGAGCTGTTGCTCGACGGTGAGTTGACCGGTGAGCAGCGCCGTTCTGCGGAGTTCGCCCGCAGCTCGGCCGAGGCGCTCCTGACGGTGATCAACGACGTCTTGGACTTCTCCAAGATCGAGGCGGGCCAGGTCGAACTCGAGGAAGTCACCTTCGATCTGCCATCCCTGGTGAGCTCGGTGGTTCGCCTCCTGGCGGTGCAGGCCTCCGAGCGTGGGCTGGAGCTGGTGTGCGACGTTCCTCCCGAAGTGCCCCGGCTGGTGCGTGGCGATCCGGGTCGCCTGCGTCAAGTCCTGACCAACTTGGTCGGAAACGCCGTCAAGTTCACGGAAAGCGGGGAAGTGGTGGTTTCCGTGTCGCTCGAGGCGCAGCGGGACGGCAATGCGGTGACGAGATTCGCCGTACGTGATACGGGTGTCGGCATACCGGCTGACAAGCTGGAGACCATCTTCGAGGAGTTCACCCAGGGTGACGTGTCCACCACGCGGGAGTACGGTGGCACCGGCCTGGGTCTCACCATATCCAGGCGGTTGGTTCGGTTGATGGGGAGCGACATCAGAGTGACGAGCGCGCCAGGGCAGGGCAGCGTTTTCGGTTTCTCTGTGGCATTCCCGGTGGAGCCCCTGCAGCCGGCAGCCGCGGCGCGGGAAATGGAGCGCCTGCGGGGCGTCCGAGCGCTCGTTGTGGACGACAATCCCACCAACCGCCGAGTCGTGCGGGAGATTCTTGGCCCTGCGGGTGTGGCGGTGGACGAGGTCTCGGCAGCGGGCCCTGCGCTGGAACGGCTGCGGCGGGCGCGGATGGAAGGTACGCCGTACGTCCTGGCCATCCTCGATGCGTTCATGCCCGGGCAGGACGGGTTCGAGATGGCGGAGGCCGTTCGCTCCGACCCCGAGTTGCGCGACATCAAGCTGATGATGCTCACGTCGGCGGGCCAGCGGGGTGACGGGCAGCGATGTCGGGAACTCGGGATCGATGCGTACCTGACCAAGCCGGCCTCCCGGTTGGAGCTGCTGGAAGTCACCGCCGCTGTCCTGGCCGGGTCCGGTGCAACCGCATACCCCGGGAGGCTGATCACGCGGTATTCGATCAGAGAATGTCGGGAGCCGCGCCACATCCTGCTCGCCGAAGACAATCCCGTGAATCAGCAGATAACGGTCGCCATGCTGCGTAGGCGGGGGCACACGGTCGACGTGGTCGAGAACGGCCGGCAGGCGGTGGAGGCCGTGGCTAGGCAGGCGTACGACGCAGTGCTGATGGATGTGCAGATGCCCGGTATGGACGGAGTGGAGGCGACTCGGGAGATCCGCCGGGACCCCAAGTCTGTGCACCTCCCGATCGTTGCCCTCACCGCCCATGCCATCGCTCCGGAACGCGAGCGCTGTCACGCGGCCGGCATGAGTGGATATGTGGTCAAGCCGTTCAAGCCACACGAGCTGTTCGCGGTAGTCGAGGGATGGGCGCTGGCTACCGAGGTCGGGGACGCACCTGTGATGGAGGCCGCGGAGTCGGCGCCGCCCGTCGCTCTCGAGGAGCTTCGTGGAATGATGCGCGAAGCGGGGGCCGAGGAGGCCGTCGACCGCATGCTCGAGGTATTTGTGGTAGACGCGCCGGAGCGAATGGCCGCACTGGAGGTAGCGGTAGCCAGCGGCGACGCTGAGCGGATTCGGGAAGCGGCGCACGCATACAAGTCGGCTGCGGGAACCATGGCGGCGTATCACCTGGCCGCTCTCCTGGAAGAGGTTGAGCGTGCCGGTCGGGCAGGCGATAGCGCGGGCGCGTCGCAGCTGCTCGGGCGTGTTCGCCAGGCGCACGACGCGGTCCTCGACTACCTCGAAGCCAGCCAGGGGCAGGACAGCAGTACGACGAAACGATAGCGGCAACGCCTCCCACCTGCGGAGCTATGCCGGCCTGCAGGCCATCTTCCCGTTGCTACACCGTCCCTACAGCTCGAACCCCGTGCTCAATCCGACGACCAATTGAGGCCCGGCGGGGAACTCACTCCCGGCGAGGGGCAGGCGAACACCGCCCTCCAGCCAGAGCGGATTGATGGCACGGACACCGCCGGCGAGCTGCAACGTGATGATACGGCGAACCCTCGCCATCGGAATGCCCTCCACGATCCATTTTCTGCTCGTGAACCCGATCTCCACCCCCAAGACACGAGTTCCGCCCCGCGGGACGTCGGCGTTCGAGCCGGCGCAATCTCGGGACGATCCGGGGACGGAATCCCGTCGCGGCCCGGGACACCGTCGAACATCTCCGACTCGGGAATTGGGTAGGGTTCCCGCGGGAACCGTCAGGAACCTCCTGTGGTTCTCCTGGTCGTATGGAACACCGCCAATTGCCGAACCCTCGCCCCGCGGCGCCCCAGGAAACCAGCGGTCTTTGCCGGTCTGGCGGCTCACCCGCCGTGGCCGCCGCCAGGCTTGCGGCGTGACCGGACCGCGAGGCCGCTGAAGCACATAGCAGGCTCCCATCACTCCGTTCAACCAGGCACCCTGTTTGAGGAGGAGACGCATGGTAAGACGTATGATCGCAGGACTTGGCGCAGGTGCCTTCCTGGCCCTCGCTCTCCCGGCGGTAGCCCAGGCCCAGATGATGGGCAAGGCGCCCGAAGGTAGGGAGGCGACGCTGTCCGGGACGGTGATCGACCTGTCCTGCAAGTTCCGGCATGGCCTGGCCGGAGCGGAGCACCGCATGTGTGCTCAGGTTTGTGCAGATAAGGGCGTACCGCTTGCAATCCTGACGGACGACGGCAAGCTCTACGTTCCAGTGAGCGCCGGGATGCCCGGTGGCAACGAGAGTGAGCGCCTGAAGGAGTTCGCCGAGCAGAAGGTGACGGTGAAGGGCAAGGTGTTCGACGCCGGTGGTGCCAAGGCCATCGAGATCGCCAGCGTAAGCAAGCGGTACTAGGCGTTGCACGCTGAACGGACGGGCCGGGGCATTCCCCGGCCCGTGCTCTTGTTGGCCGGGTTGGCCCTCGTGGCCGGCCTGGCTGTCGCTGCGCTTGGGGTTGGCGACGGGGGCGGGCGGGGGCCTATTGCCGTGCCCAATCCCGACGTGGCGGCACCGGTGGAGTCTCTGGTGGGTGCGGTGCGGCATGTCTATCAGGCCGACGCGCCGGAGCTGCTGCTGCCGGACACGCTCGTGCCAGCTCAAGCGGTTCAGCTGCTGTGGTTCCAGGGACGTCCGGTCTCGCGGCTCCGTGGCGGCGGTTCGGTGACGCTGGACGGCGCTGGCGGCGTGGTGCGATTCGATACGCGCCTCACTGCGCACCGCGTCCAGCTCCGGCTCGAAGGCCGGGCACCGATCAGCGTTGCTGCTGCCGGCGACGGTGGGTTCTGGCTGGTGGATGGCGAGGGAAACGTGTTGCGCACGGGGCCGGGCGGAGAGTTGGTCCACACGCTACCCGCACCGTTCGACTACGCAGCCGTGGTTGCCGATCCGCAAGGTGGTGCGTGGCTGGCCCGTTCGACCGAGCTATTCTCGTACCGCCTCGCCACCCACAGCGATCCCCTGCTCGTGTATCTCGATCCCGGGGGAGAGCGATCGCAGACGATGGGGTCCGTTCTGCTTCCGGAACACGTGCTGCTCGTTGAGCTCGCGAACGCGGGCCATGTTACCGCAGGAACGAGCGCGGTCTATTTTGCGCCGTTCGTTCGGGATGAAGTCATCGCCTTCTCCCGCTCCGGCGATACGCTGTGGGTGGCGCACCGGGGCCTGCCTCAGGCCGTGGATGAGCCACGGTTTGAGCTGACCGATGATGGGCCTACCATTGACTACGCGCCGGTCAACCTGGGGATCGCTCTGGGCCCGGACGGAAGGCTCTACGTGCTTAGCATTCCCGGGTTCACCACTATGGAGAGCCGCCTCGACGTGTACGACACCGAGGCGGGACGGCTGCAGCGCACAGCCTGGCTGCCTACGCCGCTTCCGACGCTGGGACTCGATGCTGAAGGACGGCTCTACCTCCTTGAGCCCTTCAGACTGCTCACCGGCATCGCTCCCCACGAGCGAGAGGCGTTCGCGCCGTTCGATCTCGAGACTCTGGGCGGCGAGCGGACGACGCTTGCCGACTTCCAGGGCAAGGTGGTGCTGGTCAATTTCTGGGCAAGCTGGTGCGCGCCCTGCCGAGTCGAGATGCCGGCGCTCGATAGCCTGTGGCGGTCGATCCAGGATTCGGATTTCGCGTTCATCACGATGAACGAGGACATCGACGTCGGGGACGCGGGGGAATTCCTGGACGAGTACGGCTTCGAGTTTCCGGTGCTCCTAGGCCGCGGCAAGCTCAGGCAGCGATACCACTACCTGGGACTTCCCTTCACGGTGCTGCTGGATCGCCAGGGCCGCGTGGTACAACGCTGGATCGGCTTTGCCGGCGAAGATCAGATTGCGTCGATCCGGGCGGTGATCCGGGCGGAGTTGGATCGGGGCGGCGGAATGTCACACGGGGGGCACGAGGAGTGAGGGGTAAGGAGTGAGGAGTGTAAGCCATCTCGCAGCACTCCTTACTCCTCACCCCTTACTCCTTACCCCTTACTCCTTACCCCTCACTCCATCACTCCCGAGCCACCCGCGTCTCTGGCTGGAACACGGCCCAAGCGAACCAGAAGTGGTTGCCGTGCGGAACGGGTTTGAGCTCGGTGCCAGCGAGTTCACCGCTGATGGCCCGTCCCAAGATGTTCCACGTGGACTTGGTTTCCCGGTCCCTGAACAGCCCCTCGCCAGCGGGCTCGAAGTTGAGGGTCCGGGAGCCTACCTGTCGGCTGAACACGCCGCTAGCGCCGACGTCTCGACCGCGGGCGATCTCCCGATCGTCCAGCGCGCTGGCGGTCCCGGGCGCCCACAATACGACGATGGGTTTGTCGCCTACCTCGTCGTTCACCACCCGCTTCTTCTGAAGGCTCGAAAACGGATAGGCCACCGTTTCCCAGCCGAGAGAAAGTGCCACCACCCGCTCCATGGCGGGGAGTCGATTGTCGGCACGTCGCCGGAACGCCCATGAGAACGGGGATCCGTGTGGGTCGTCGTAGCCTTGGTAGGGGTTGTCTCCGTAGGGCCGGCGGTGTCCGGTGTCACGGGAGAGTACCTTGCCGTGGGGGTGGGTGTCCTTGAATGTCTTCCAGTTCACCACCGGGGCGCTCACGAACTCGAGCTTCCTTCCCGCATAGTCGCCCACTATCCCCTTCCCCACCGCCTGTTGCCACCAGGTCTCCGTCTGGCGGTCGTACATCACGAGATCCGAGTGCCTGAGCCGACCAGTGGTGCCGAAGTCCAGAACGCGGTCATCGAAGCGGCGGTCGAAAGCGAGAGCCGTGTTGCACAACGGGCAGTAGGTCACCGCCACAGGTATCCCGCCCACCAGGTCGTTCACAATCTCATGCCAGATCAGGATCTGCAGCGGGTACGCCTTGGCTTCGCCACCCAGAGAAACGACGGCGACAGGCTCCCGATCGTCGAGCCAGCGATCGGCTTCACGAATCGAGACGAACTTCGGGTTGTCGATGGCCGGGATCCCGTCCTTGGGCGGACCGCCGGAGACGATCTCCTCCAGCGGCACCGTATGGTTGGAGAAGTCAGTGCGCCATTCGCCACGGGACTGGGCCGACGCCGGAGCCGCCGCCATGAGTGCAGTCGCCAAGATCGTCGATATGGATTGCAGCCGGGTTGTACGCATGGGAGCCCTGCCGTTTGGAGGCGTTGTGTCGTCTAGTTGACCTGCTGGTTGGGAAACGGTGCGCTTGGCTGGGAGGTTCCGCGAAGCTTCGTGGGTCGAGTGGGATGAGCGAGGGAGTCAGGCTCAATCCATGGGATCGGCCAGGCTAATCAGGGTCTGCCCCGGCTTGGCAGCCGGCGGGTTGATCGCGGTGAAGATCAGCACCTCCCCCGAGTCACGGATGCCGAGCAGGGGGATGGCGCTCTCGCCGTACCGGGACCTGAAGGCTGCGAAATCGAACTCCTCGGTCAAGCGGGTCTTCTTGATGACGGCACCTCCCTGGAACCGGGCGGCAAGATAATCATGGGTCGCGTCGGACCGAAACAGGAAGCGGCCTCGCAGGTGCTTGGGAATCCAGCTCCGCTGGCCATCGGCCTCGGAACCCTCTGGGGGAAGCTGAAACAGCCGCGCCCGATCGAAAGCGTCGCTGAAGTGGAGAGCGGCAAGGGCGTTCACTTCGTCGTTGGGCGTGAGTGCCAGCAAGCGGCCGATCCCACTGAGGTCGAGGTCTTCCAATGCCCGCTCGGTGAGGACGTCCATGTAGTGGGTCTGGAGGCCTTGGCGACGGGCTGCGGCGACGTTGGCCCAGTTGGAATCGGCAAGGACGACGCGTATGCCCTGGTCCACCAGCGTCTTGGCCAGTGCCCTCACCCAGGGTGCGGCACCGATCATCAGCAGGCCCTGTGGATTGGGTGTGGCTACGGCCAAGCGACGCGCGACGATGGGCGTGAAGATCCCGTAGGTGGCGACGGTGCCAACGATCACCAGGAACGTCAGCGGTACCAAGCGCTCGGCCGAGGCGTACCCCAGCTCCACTAGCTTGAGGGCGAAGACTGACGCGACTGCCGCGGCGACGATGCCCCGCGGCGCGATGAAGCCCAGGAACGCGCGCTCCTGCCAACTGAAGCTCGATCTCCACGTGGAGAGCGCGACCGCCAGCGGACGCACCAGGAAGATGAGCGCGGCGAGGAACAGGAGGCTGCCCCCGCTCGTGTAGGCAGGATCTCGCAGCGGTAGACGCGCCGCGAGAATTATGAACAGGACCGAGATCAGCAGTACGCGCAGGTTCTCCTTGAACTCGACGATGTGCCGAACGGTGACGAACTTCTGGCTGGCCAGGGCAGTGCCCATCACTGTGACAGCGAGCAGTCCGGACTCTGCCTGGATCTGGTTCGACGCTGCGAACACCACCAGGACGACGGTGAGCGCCACGGGGTTCTGCAAGAAATCGGGAATCCAATAATGCCGCAGTAGCAGCACAACAGCGCCGGCGCCGGCCAGCCCGAGGGCACCGCCGGTCGCTACGGCTCGGAGCACGCCCTGGGCAGCTACACTGATGCCTGCCTCGAATCCGCCTGCAGCCATGGCCTCGAACACCAGTACTGCGAGGATCGCGCCGATGGGATCGTTCACGATCCCCTCCCACTTGACGGCCGATCCGACGCGACCGTCCGGTCGGATGTGCCGTAGGAGAGGCACGATGACCGTCGGGCCCGTGACGACGAGAATGGCGCCGAACAGGGTGGAGAGGGCGAAGTCGAACCCGAGGAGGAGGTGAGCCAGCATGGCGGCAATGACCCAGGTGGTCAGCACACCGACGCTGACGAGATTGCGCACCACGCGACCGATCTCGCGTAGCTCGGCGACATCGAGGCTCAGCCCACCTTCGAACAGAATGACTGCCACGGACAGGGAAACCACCGGTAAGAGTAGGTCGCCAAGTAGCCTGTCCGGGTCTATCAGGCCGGCGACCGGGCCGGCCAAGAATCCTACCAGGAGTAGCAGCAGGATAGCCGGCAGCCGTAACCGCCAGGACAGCCACTGGGCGCCGATGCCGAGTGCGGCGATTCCGGCGAGGCCAACCAGTATTTGCTCCACGGTCGGCTACTCCCTGGAGTGGGTGAGAGCGAGCCTGCTGCGCCTCCCCGAACGGGGCGCCGTGGTTCGCGCCCCCGGTCGCCGTTGCACCAGCGCGGCGACGCCGACGGCGGTGAAACCCAGTCCGAACACCAAGGCAGACCCGGTCGGTGACGTACCGTAGCTCAGCAGGACGTGCGCCGCTACGGCGAGCACCGTGAGCCCGACCGTGCACTCGGCGAGGGCCTTCTTGGAAGCCGCGAGCCGGTACGGCGTCAAGCGCCACGAACCGTCGCCCTCTTGTCCCAGCCGATACTTAGGTGTTCGTAGGAACGGAGTGCTCTTGCGGGTGAGTCCACGATACACGGCCGCGGCCTGGCCGAGGGCAATGCCCACACCGAGCACCAGGATGACGGGCACCGTGGCAAGCCGTCGCCACCAGCGCGGTCCGCCTCGAACCCACGCTGCCACGCCGTAGAACACCGTTAGAGCTGCTAGCGCGAACGTGAGCAACGCCCCGTCCGCGGCGAGCAGCCAGCTTCGGTGGAGGGGACCGAGCACCCAGCCCGCTGCAAGTCCCACCATCGCCAGGAGCACCATTGCCGGGTAGGTGAAGTGAGCTGTGAGGTGCCAGAACGCCTCGCGCCTAATCGAAGTCGGGATCTGCGCCCGGGCAAGTGTTGGCAGGATCTTGCAGGCGGTCTGTATACCGCCTTGTGCCCAACGTTGCTGTTGCGTGCGATACGCCGCCACTTCGACCGGCAGCTCTGCGGGCACCTCGAGATCATCGCGGTACACGAAGCGCCATCCCGCGAGCTGGGCGCGGTAGGACAGATCGAGGTCCTCCGTGAGTGTGTCGGTGTGCCATCCCCCCGCCGACTCGATCGCCTGTCGCCGCCAGACACCGGCCGTCCCGTTGAAGTTGAAGAACCAACCTGCTGCCGCCCTCACGCCGTGTTCGACGGTGAAGTGAGCGTCGAGCTGGAGTGCCTGGGCCCGGGTGAGCAGCGATGACTCTGCATTGAGGTGGCCCCAACGCGCCTGCACCATGCCGACGGTGGGATCCCGGAATTCCCCCACGACGCGCCGGAGAAAGTCGGGGGTAGGCACGAAGTCGGCGTCGAAGATGGCCAGGAACTCGCCTCGTGCCTGCTCAGTTCCTGCCGCCAGCGCGCCGGCCTTGTATCCAACGCGGCTCGTTCGCCGGAGATGTACCGCCTGAACCCCCTTGGCCCGTAGCTGCGAGACGGCGCGCGCCACCGCCTGGCTAGTATCGTCGGTGGAGTCGTCCAGCACCTGCACTTCCAGCAGATCCTTGGGGTAGTCCAGCTTGCCGCTGGCGAGGATCGCACGCTCGGCCACGTAGCGCTCGTTGTACAGAGGGATCTGCACGGTCACCGAAGGCAGGAAATCTGGCTCTCTTGCCGGGACCGTCTGGCGGCCGCGGACGCGGCGCACGTAGCGCACGGCGAGCAGGAGCCGGTGCAGCCCGTAGGATGCCAACACCATGGCAGCTGCCAAGTGCAGACCGATTAGGACGGTGGTAGCGGAGGGCACGTCAGAATACGGGACCGGGTCCAGCGTCTCCGCCGCTCACCGCGAGGATCCCGTCGCAGCGCGAGCACACGACCCCCTGCTCGTCTCTGAGTTCGGCGGTCGAGAAGATCAGAGTCTTGCCGACCCGAACGGCACGCGCCTCAACCTGGAGTCGATCGCCGATCACCGGGCGGAGGTACTGGATGCCGAGCTGCGCGACGCCTGCCCGACGCCCAACGGTGTGAAGGTATCCGGCGAGGCCGATTGCGAGATCGAACACGCCAGCGATCGTGGCCCCGTTCACCGCGTCGGTTCCGAGCCCGCCGCGGTGGTGTGGCTGGATTGGGTCCACCACGGCGCGGACAGTGCCCGGCGTGGAGAGGTCGACTCGGGCTCCGAGGTGCTCCATGCCCGGGTGCTCGTTCCATAGCTTCTGGATCTGGGCGAGCTCGGTTTCGGACAGTTGCCAGGTCTGTTGATCCGGATTCATGGCGCGCGCTGGTATTCCGCCTGCGATATGACAGGTTGAGGCTACGTTCTTGCGAGAGAACTGCCACCGTCGACCACAAACACGGCACCGGTGATCCAGGCACCGGCGGGACTCGCCACGTACACTGTCATGTTGCCAATGTCTTCGGGAGTTCCCCAGCGGCCAAGGGGAATGAGTCGTCGCATCTCCTCGTCGATCCCCGCAGTGCTCGTGTCGCCGGTCGCGAATGCCCGCTGGGCGCCCTCCGTGGGGATCGGTCCCGGTGCTATCGCGTTGACGGTAATGTTCGCCGGCGCCCACTCCAGGGCGAGCGTGCGCGTCAGCGCATCGATGCCCGCTTTCGCCGCTGTCGCGTGGGCCATCTGAGGCCAGCCCCGGTAGTGCAGGGTCATCGAAATGGCGATGATTCTGCCGCCGCCCTGGCGCGCCATGATGGGGTACACCGCCTGCGAACAGAAGAACGTGCCGTAGAGATCGGTCTCAACGACGGCCCGCCATCCCTTGGGCGAGAGATCCGCCGAGGGGGCGTAGAAGTTCCCCGCGGCGTTGTTGACCAGCACGTCGATGCGGCCGAACTCCTCCGCGGCGTGTTCGACCATGGCTCTCACGGAATCGGGCTCCCGGACATTGACTCCTACTGGAAGTGCTCGAACGCCATGTTCCCGCAGCCGGGCAGCCGCAGGCTCGATGTGTTCGGGTTTGCGACTGGCGACGACCACGTCGGCCCCGCATCGGGCTAGCTGACTGGCCACGCCGAACCCGATGCCGGTGCCGCCGCCGGTGACCAGGGCCACCTGGCCAGTGAGCAATCTCTCGCGAAAGATCACAGTTGCTCCTTAGGAAGAGACCATCTGCAACGTCCAGAGGCTATTGGTCCTGGATGCGGGTCGCGCGCGCCCGCGCGCGCCAGAGGTAGAAGGCCGGTATACCGCTGAGGATCAGCGCTCCACCGAGGGCCGCGTTGCGGAGATTCCACGCCACGGTGCTGATAACCGTGAATGCCGCGGTTCCGACGAAGAAGAGTGGGATCCAAGGGTATCCTGGTGTCTGGAATGCGAGACCCGCGTCTCGTCGGCGGGATCTATAATAAAACACTGTGGCACCCACCATCCCAAAGAAGATCCAATCGCCAAACACGACGTAGTCGAGTAGCTGGGCGTAGGTCTTGCTCATGACGAGGGCGACGGCCCACCCCGCCTGGATCAGCAGCGCCGCTGCCGGAACGTGGTGCTTCCGATGGAGGTGGGCGGCCGCGCCGAAGAACACGCCGTCTGCGGCCATCGCCTGGTACATCCGCGGGGACGCCAGGATAGCGAGGTTGAGGAATCCAAACGTGGAGATGGTAATCCCAGCGGCGATAGCTGTCCCGCCCATCGGTCCCAGCAGTGCGCTCATCACGTCGGAGGCAGGTGCCGTGGAGGTGGCGAGGCCGTGCACGCCAAGGACCCGAACATAGATGAGGTTCGCGAGAACGTATGCCGTCACGACGGCTGCTACGCCGAAAATGAGCGCTCTCGGCAGGTCACGGCGGGCATCCCGCAGCTCTGCTGCGACGAAGTTGGTGCTCTGCCAGCCACCGTACGCGAAGAGCACGGGAATGAGGGCGGCTCCCACAGCTGCGAGCAGCCCAAAGCGCGATGCATCAGTGACCGGCTCTGGTGAAGGCGGCCCTGGGCTAGACGACACGGCGATGCCGACCGTGATGAGGGCGGCGAGGGCCGCGAGTTTGAGTACCGTGAAGACGTTCTGCACCACGGCACCAGGGCGGATGCCGAAGTAGTTGACCGTAGTGAGCGCGGCTATGGCCGCAACGGCGATTGGCGCGGTGGCGGCTCCCGGTCGGCCGGCTAGTGTTGTGGCGTAGCTCGCGAACGTCATGGCCACGGCAGCGATGCCACCGCTGTTGATAACCAGGAGTTGGGTCCAGCCGTACAGAAACGCCGGGAGCGGGCCGAACGCGTCGCGCAGGTAGACGTAGCCTCCGCCAGCTAGTGGCTTGTGGGCACCGAGTTCCGCAAAGCAGAGTGCTCCCGCCAGCGCGACGGCACCGCCGAGGAGCCAGACACCGACGGCGAGTGTGGGGGTCGCCAGGCGCTGGGCGACGACGGCGGGGTTGAGAAAGATCCCGGCCCCGACAATCCCTCCAATGACCAGCATGGTGGCATCAAAGAGGGTCAGCCGCCGGACATATCCGACCGCTCGCGCTGCAGCGGACTGCGGGGGAGTCATGGCCGCCGAGTATTAGCTGGTTCTTGCTCCAACGCAAGGCACCTCGGAGCTCATTGGGGCGCACCGGCCGACGGGTATATTGCACCGGGAAAGACAGGTACTGCGGCCAGCCGGGCGGACGCACAGCCGCTGCGCGGACGCAAGGAGGTGTTCATGTCCATCGATTCGGTGAATCCCGCTACCGGCGAAACGGTGGCGAGGTATGAGGAGACGACGCCGGGCGAGGTTACCAGCATCCTCGAGAGCGCCGAGCGAGCCTGTGCAGCGTGGCGGCGAACGAGCTTCGAGCAGCGGGCGGCACTGATGAGGCGAGCCGGAACCGTGCTGCGGCAACGTGAGGACGAGTACGCAGCCCTGATGGCGACTGAGATGGGTAAGCCCCTGCCACAGGGGCGGGCAGAGGTAGAGAAATGCGCGTGGGTGTGCGAGTACTACGCAGAGGAGGCGGAGCGGTTCCTGGCTCCGGAGGAGGTCACGACTGACGCCTCCAGGAGCTTCGTCACGTTCCAACCGCTCGGCGTGGTTCTCGCCGTGATGCCCTGGAACTTCCCACTCTGGCAGGTATTCCGCTTCGCCGTGCCCGCTCTCATGGCGGGCAATGCCGCGGTGCTCAAGCACTCCTCCAACGTGATGGGCTGCGCCCTGGCAATCGAATCGGTGTTCCACGATGCGGGCATCCCCAGGGATCTGTTCCGGACGCTGGTCGTCGGGTCGTCGAGGGTCTCCAGCCTGATTGCGGCGCCGCAGGTTAAGGCTGTGACGCTTACGGGCAGCACCCCGGCTGGGAAGGCGGTGGCGGCTGCGGCTGGGGCGGTGCTCAAGAAGACGGTGCTCGAGCTCGGGGGGAGTGATCCGTATGTCATCCTTGAGGATGCGGACCTGGAGGGTGCGGCTGAGACCTGCGTGAACTCACGTCTCATCAACAGCGGCCAGAGTTGCATTGCCGCGAAGCGATTCGTGGTACTGGAGTCTGTGCGGCGCCGGTTCGAGGAGCTGTACGTACAGAAGATGCGGGCAAAGAGAATGGGCGACCCGTTCGAGGAGGGTGTGGATGTCGGGCCGCAGGCGCGCCGGGATCTGCGCGACGAGCTGCATCGACAGGTGACCGAATCGGTTTCCCGCGGGGCCAAGGTGCTGTTGGGAGCCGAGGTCCCTGCGGGCTCTGGCGCGTTCTATCCACCCACCGTCCTGACCGATGTTGTACCGGGAATGCCGGCGTATGAGGAAGAGCTGTTCGGCCCAGTGGCTGCCATCATCGGGGTTCGAGATGAGGCAGATGCGATCCGCGTGGCCAACGACACGTCGTTCGGTCTGGGTGCGGCGGTGTTTACGCAGGACGTCGCCCGCGGCGAGCGCATTGCTGCGGGGGAGCTGGAAGCGGGCTCCTGTTTCGTGAACGCGTTTGTGAAATCCGACCCACGGCTCCCGTTTGGCGGTATCAAAGAATCTGGGTACGGGCGCGAGCTATCGATCTTTGGGATTCGCGAGTTCGTGAATATCAAGACCGTATACGTCAAGTAGGGATCCGAGATGAACCTCCGCGATGCCACATGTGTTGTGACGGGTGCTACCGAGGGCATCGGTCGCGCCGTCGCTCGAGCCCTCGGCACCGAGGGTGGCAAGCTCGCCATCTGCGCCCGCAACGCCGCACGGGTGGATTCGGTACTGGCGGATCTCCGGGGAGACGGGGTCACTGCCATCGGCCGAGCCTGCGACGTGTCCAACGAGGCGAGCGTCGACGCGTTCGCGCGATTCGTGCGGGAGGAGCTTGGCAGCCCGGATGTGCTGGTCAACAACGCCGGGATCGCTCATTTCGCCGCGGTGGACGAGATGTCGACGGCGGAGTTCGATGCTACGATGGCGGTGAATGTCCGGGGTGTCTTTCTCATGACTCGGGCGTTCCTCCCGGACATGAAGCAGCGGGGCCGCGGGCATATCGTGAATATCGCGAGCCTCGCGGGCAGGAATCCGGTGCCGGGGGCCGCGGCCTACTCGGCATCGAAGCATGCGGTCCTGGGGTTCTCGAAGTCGCTGTTCGCGGAGGTGCGGAAGCACGGTATCCGTGTCATCACCATCTGCCCTGGGTCGGTGGTGACGCCGTTCTTCGAAAAGTCCGGCGGTAACCTGGAGAGTCCGGAGCGCAAGCTGCAGCCGGACGACATTGCGGAGACTGTGGTCGCGACCCTGAGCCTGCCGGACCGCGCCCTCATTTCCGAGCTGGATATCCGGCCGACCAATCCGTAGGGCGCCGGGGAGCCGGCTCTGTTCATCTCGGCCCGTCTGCCGTGGTAGCGGCTGGAACCCCTCGGCCATCCGGAACGAGGCCGTATTAAGTTACCGCAATGAGCGCGCCTATCATGGTCCACGGCTTTCCCAGTCGCGGACGGAGTGGGGACTCCCCCGGCAACGGCCTGCCCTCGTGGAGTGACCGTCTTGCGGCACTCAAGTACGTGCCGCCTCTCCTCAAGATGGTGTACCAGACCCACCGGGGTTACACCCTGGCTATCGTTGCCCTCCGAGTGGTGCGGGCTCTGGTCCCGCTCGGGCTCCTGTGGGTCGGCAAGCTCATCATCGAGGCGGTCGAGTTCTCCTATCGCGATGCCCAGCCGGTGGACTGGTACCGCCTCGGGACTCTGGTTGCGCTGGAACTCGGGATCGCAGTGGCTGGCGAGGCCTTGGCCCGGGCGTCGGCGCTGTTCGAGAGCCTGCTGGGCGACCTCTTCTCCAATCGCGTCTCTGTCCGGCTCATGGAGCACGCCGCGCGACTCGACGTGGCACAGTTCGAGGACGACGAGACCTACGATCATCTCGAGCGGGCGCGGCGGCAGACGGTTGGACGGATCGGGCTGCTGGCGCAGATCCTGAGCACGGTGCAGGATCTAATCACGCTCTTGTCCCTGGCTGCGGCCCTCATCCTCTATGTGCCGTGGCTCCTCCTACTCCTCGCGGTAGCCGTGATCCCGGCCTTCCTCGGTGAGACGCACTTTGCCGCCCTGGGCTACTCGCTTCTGTTTCGGTGGACGCCCGAGCGGCGCATGCTGGATTACTTGCGGTTCACGGCGGCAAGCGACGGATCGGCGAAGGAGGTGAAGCTCTTCCGCCTCGCGCCGTTCCTGGTTGGGCGCTACGCAGGGTTGGCGGACGATTTCTACAGAGCCAACAAGCGACTCTCGACCAAACGGGCTACGGTTTCCACCCTGCTTGCGGCCGTGGGATCGGTGGGGTACTACGGTGCCTACGCCGTGATCATCTACCTGACGGTGATCGGCTATCGCAGCCCGGCAGGCCTGTTCACCATCGGTGTGCTGACATTCCTGGCGGGTTCGTTCCGGCAGAGCCGCGATCTGATCCAGCGAATCCTGCTCATGTTGTCACAGGTGTACGAGCAGAGCCTCTACCTACGTGATCTCTTCGCCTTCTTCGAACTCAAGCCGCGTGTCGTTTCAAAGCCTGGTGCAATCGCGGTGCCAAAGCCAATCACCAGGGGATTCCTGTTCGAGGATGTGAGCTTCAAGTATCCCGGCTCAGACCAGTGGGCAGTTCGCAATCTCAGCTTTGCCCTGCGATCAAACGAGTCGGTGGCCCTGGTTGGGGAGAATGGGGCGGGGAAGACGACGCTGGTCAAGTTGCTGTCGCGCCTCTACGATCCGGAGGAGGGACGCATCCTTCTCGACGGCGTGGACCTGCGGGAGTACGACTTGGGCAGCCTGTGGGCCAATGTTGGGGTGATCTTCCAGGATTTCGTTCGCTACGCGTTTCTCTTCAAGGAGAACATCGGTGTGGGACAGGTCGAGTACGTCGATGACGAGGCGCGCATACGCGAGGCAGCCAGGCGGAGCCTGGCTGATTCGGTGGCGCAGCGCCTGGCGGGCGGATTCGACCAACAGTTGGGGCGGCGGTTTGACGGCGGTGTGGAACTGTCGGGTGGCGAGTGGCAGAAGATCGCACTCGGTCGCGCATACATGCGGGAGGCCCAGGTGCTGATCCTGGATGAGCCCACGGCATCGCTGGATGCCCGGGCGGAGTATGAGGTGTTCCTCCGCTTCACCGAGCTCACCCGGGGGCGGATCGCCGTGCTGATCTCCCACCGCTTCTCTACGGTGCGGATGGCCGATCGGATACTGGTGCTGCAGGATGGCAGTCTGCTGGAGCACGGTACGCACGAGGAGCTCCTGACCCGCCGCGGCCTGTATGCCGAGCTGTTCAATCTCCAGGCGGCGGGATACCGCTGAGCCCTGCCACCTGCCCTCCTCCCACCCCCCACCCGGCGGTCCCCCACCCCTCACTACCCCCAACCCGGCGGTCCCCCACCCTACCCCGGCAACCCCGCCCGGCGGATCGGCGGTCGCGTAGAGCGACCCGACCGCCGGGGGTGGAGCGGCTGAGGTGTGGCAGGACCGCCGTGGGCAGGGTTGCGGGGTGAAGCAGGCGGAGGCATGTTCCACGTCCCCTGATGCAGGAGGTGCGAGACCGTGAAGGTCTACAAAGGAGATGCCATCCGGAATGTCGCGGTCGTCGGCCACGGCGCGAGTGGCAAGACAAGTCTTGTTGATGCCCTCGCGTTCGTGGCCGGCAGTAGTTCGCGACACGGTTCGGTCCAGGATGGGACCGCTCTTACCGATCACACTCCCGACGAAATCGAGCGACAGTACTCTATCAACCTCGCCCTCGCCCACGCTGAGTGGAACGGCGTCAAGATCAATCTGATTGACACCCCAGGCTACCTCGACTTCATCGGCGATGCGGTGGCTGGGATCTACGCGGCCGATGCGGCCCTGATCGTCGTGTCTGCCACAGCGGGTGTCGAGGTGGGCACCGAGAAGGTCTGGGAGTATGCTACGGAGCGCGGCATTCCCCGGCTGTTCTTTTTGTCGTTGGAGGACAAAGAGAATGCCGACTTCGAGAAGGTCTTCCAGGACATCAAGGCGCACCTGACCTCAAAGGTGATCCCGATCGAAATCCCGATCGGGGAGGGTCCGGAATTCCGTGGGATCATCAACCTCTTTTCCCGGAAGTGCCACGTCTACAAGAAGGGCACCAAGACCGGGGAGTACGACGAAGAAGAGGCGCCTGAGGAATACCAGGAGCGGCTCGAACGCTACTCGCAAGAGCTCATTGAAACGATCGCCACCACCAATGACGAACTCCTCGAACGTTATTTGGGCGGTGAGGAGATTTCTCGAGAAGAGGCGATCACGGCAATGAAGGACGGTATGGCTCGAGGGGAGCTGTGCCCGCTGTTGTGCGGCTCGGCGCAGCTCACCTACGGCGTGCGGGGGGTCCTGACGAAGCTGGTGGAATTGGTCCCGCCGCCGTCGGAGCGCCCGGCTCTGCGGGGGGAGACCTGGGGTGAGGTGAAGCCGATTGACGTCAGCGCGGTCGACGACGCGCCGTTCGTCGCCCAGGTCTTCAAGACGGTGTCCGAACCCCACGTCGGCGACGTCTCGTTCTTCCGGATCTACTCCGGGGCTGTGTCCAACGGTGCCGTAGTGTTCAACGCGCCGCGAGGTTCGGCCGAGAAGCTCAACCACCTGTCGGTCACCCAAGGGAAGGATCGGGCCGAGGCTCCCTTGCTGCACGCGGGTGATATCGGCGTGGTGGCGAAGCTCAAGGACACACACACCAACGACACCCTGTCGACGCAGGGCACACCCGTCGTGCTGTCGAAGATCCCGTTCCCGGACCCGCTCACGGTGCTGTCTGTGAAGGTGAAGCAGCGGGGGGAGGAGGACAAACTCTCCACCGGGCTGCACAAGCTGCATGAGGAAGACCCCACCTTCCGGCACGAGTACAACGGAGAGCTCCAGCAGACGCTGATCAGCGGTCGGGGAGAGCGGCATCTGGAGGTGATCGTGGGGCGCTTGGAACGGAAGTTCGGTGTGCACGCCGAGCTTGGGAAGCCACGCATCGCGTACCGGGAGACGTTTCAGAAGAAGGCCGAAGGGCAGGGGCGCCACAAGAAGCAAACCGGCGGACGCGGCCAGTTTGGCGACTGCTGGATACGTATCTCACCGCTCGCGCGGGGTGAGGGTTACGAGTTTGTAGACCAGATCAAGGGCGGCGTGATCCCCAACAAGTACGTTCCCGCTGTTGACAAAGGAATTCGGGAAGCAGCTCGGCGAGGGACGTTCGCAGGCTATCCCACGGTGGACTTCAAAGTCGAGTGCTATGACGGATCGTACCACGACGTGGACAGCAGTGAGCAATCCTTCAAGATGGCTGGGATTCTGGCGTTTCGGAACGTAGCGCCCGGTGCGCACCCTGTGCTGCTCGAACCGATCCTGGAAGTGGACATCTGGACGCCCGAGGAGAACCTGGGCGACGTGATGGGCGACTTGTCGGCGCGTCGCGGTCAGATCCTTGGCAGCGAACCGGACAACCGGCTCGCGAAGGTGCGTGCGTTCGTTCCCGAAGCCGAGATGTACCGGTACGCTACGCAGCTCCACTCGATGACGCACGGCCGTGGCACCTTCCGTTGGACGTTTTCCACGTATCAGGAGGTACCGCCCGAGATCGCGGAGAAGGTGCGCGAAGAGCGGCGAAAGGAGTTGGAGAAAGAGAGCGGCAGGTAGGCGTTACGTGGGAATTGCTGGGCGGCAGTGGGGCGCCGCGCGCGCCCTACTGCCGTTTGCGTCTTGTCGGCTTCCGGTTGCCGTTTCCGGATCTGGCGGAGCGATTGTTTCGGCCGAGCGACACCTCATTGTTGAAGAGCGGGAGCGATCCGTAGTCCGACTCTGGCGCGCCCGCCTCGACCAGAGCCTCTTCCCGTGGCTGCGTCCATACGTACCGCTCGCCCCGGTAGTTTCGCAATACGACCTCCGATTCCGTGATGCTCTCGACGTACTCGGGGAGCAGGGGGATCTTGCCGCCGCCGCCTGGCGCGTCGATCACAAAGTGGGGAACGGCCAGCCCGCTGATCCAGCCCCGCAGACCAAGGATGATCTCTAGACCCTTTTCCACGTTCGTCTTGAAGTGCTCTACGCCAGCGACGTTGTCGCACATGAAGATGTAGTAGGGACGCACGCGGGCGGTCAGGAGCCTCTGCATGAGTTCCCGCATGACTTCCACGTCGTCGTTCACTCCCTTGAGCAGCACAGTCTGGCAACCCAGCGGAATCCCGGCATCAGCGAGCATCTCCAGGGCGCGAACGGCCGCCGGGGTCAACTCGGCCGGATGGTTGAAGTGGGTGTTGATGTACAGCGGGTGGTGCTTGGCTAGCACCTTGCAGAGGGCCGGTGTGATGCGCTCAGGCAGATGGCACGGGATTCGGCTCCCGATACGGATCACCTCCAGGTGCTTGATCTTCCGCAATCGACCCAGGATGAGACTGAGCCGACGGTCAGAGAGGAGCAGAGGATCCCCACCGGAGAGGATGACGTCACGAATCTCGACGTGCTGTTCGAGGTAGCGGAATGCGCTCTCTAGCTGCGCCATCGGAATCTTCTGGGGGTCACCCACCTTCCGGCGGCGGGTGCAGAACCGGCAGTAGGCTGCACACACCGGACTGACCAAGAAGAGCACCCGATCGGGATAACGATGGGTGATGTTGGGGACCGGACTGTCCGCGTCCTCGTTCAGACTGTCAACGACTCCGTCGATTACCTCCAGCTCCTGGAGATCGGGCATGTACTGGCGCCAGATCGGATCGCCGGGTTCCTGAATGAGGTCGACCATTGCCGGCGAGATCCGGAACTCGAAGTTGTCCACCGCCGCCTGCAAGCGCGGCAAGTCTGGGAAATGCTCTGGCCCGAACTTGTCGACGAGCTGTCGCAGCGTACGGATGCCTCGGTCGTGAAGAAGCTTCTGCCATTCAGCCATGGTGCGCCGTCTCTGTCGTGGGAGGAGCGAGATGCTTGGTGTAGACGATCAAGTCGTCGCCAGGCGCGTAGTAGTCCGCGATGTGAGCGGCTCGCGTGTAGTCCAGCACCTCGTAGAACGCACGCGTCGGCCCGTAGTCCGGACGAGATGACGTCTCAATGACTATGAGCCGGCCGCCGCGGGAACGAATGGCCTCTTCGCTGGCGAACATCAGCTGCCGGCCGATGCCACGGCGCTGCACCGCTGGGTCGACCACGATCCAGTAGATATCCCACGTTGCGAGGGTGCAGGGAGTCGGACCGTACAGCGAGAACCCGACGAGTCTCGAGTCCTCGAACGCCCCCAGGGCGGTGTAGTCAGCTTCTGGATCTGCGATGGCATCGTCAAAGACTTCCAGTGCAACGGCGACTTCGTCAGGGCGAAACACGGCGGTGGCCTGTACGCTCTCCCGGACCCGCGGTCGGTCGGCTGCGCTGGGAGCGCGAAGCGTGATCACGGCGTCGCCGACGCTCATGCCGGCTGGTGCTCCCCGGACCTGAGAGCCTGCCCGTCATGGCGGAGGACCGCGATCTGAGGGGCAGCCCCGACCGCCGCATGGGCGAGGGCGGCGTCAACGATATGGGAGACCAGGTCGTCGTAAGACCAGCCGAAGGCGCGTGCCATGTTGACCAGGCCGGCGTCGCTGGAGATGTCTGGACTCGGGTTGACCTCGAGGACCCAAGGCTGTCCGTCGGGATCGACGCGCATGTCCACGCGGCCATATCCGCGCCCGTGGACAGTACGCCACGCCGCTCTGGCCACGTGGCGCAGGCTTTCCTCCAACGGCGCGGTGACCTTCGCAGGACAAACCGGCAGCGTGCCGACGTATTCATCGCAGCCGGGTTTCCACTTGGCGTCGAACGAGACGATCGGCCAGGCACCGTCGGGCATCGCGCCGAAGTCGATCTCCGATAGGGGCAGGATGTGGTCGCCCACGAATGCGACCGCGAGTTCACGGCCGTGGATGTACTCCTGGACCATGATCCCGCCATAGGACCGCGCCATCGAGGCCACCCGCTCCTCGAGCTCAGCGCGCGTCGTCGCGACGGACGCCTGCTCGATACCGACGCTGGCGTCTTCCTCTGCCGGCTTGACGATGGCGGGAAGGGGGAACGTCTCGGGCACCGTTTGATCGTGGGGCACGTGCCAGCGCGGGATCGGAAGGCCGGCGGCCTGAAGCACGGCGTTGAGCAGCGGCTTCCGGTGGCAGACGGTCATCGTCCATGCCGAGCAGCCGGTGTATGGCTTGCCGGCGAGTTCGATAGCTGAGGCGACCTTGTACTCCAGGTGACTGATGCCGCCGATGCCCTCGCAGAGGTTGAAGATGAGGTCCGCACCCCGGATGGCGTCGAACCATGCCAGGTCCGGCAGCACCCCGACCTGCTCGACGTCGTGACCGGCCGCGACAAGGGCGCGGCTAACCTCGGTCACGGGCTCGAGCACCGACTGGATGTCCTCTGCGCTCCAGTCGTCGGCTCCGCCGTCGTAGATCACGGCGATTCTCAGCTGACCGCTCCAGCCAGGGTTGTCTTCAGCTCTTTGCCGGTCTGCCGGCGCCACGCGATCCGGGTGACCGTCTGGATCAGCTCGTCGTACGTCATGCCCGCCGCAGTTGCTGCGCATGGAAAGCAGCTGTGCGCCACGGGATCCGGCATGAGGCCGGGAAGCGGATTGACCTCCAGCACGTGGGGAATGCCTGCGGCGTCGAGCCGGAGGTCGACCCGAGCCCAGTCGCGACAGCCCAACACGTGATACGCAGCGAGCGCGGTCTCACGCAGCGACGCCGTGAGCCCTGCCGACACTTGGGCCGGACACTCGAGCACCTCGAAGTCGGCGTCCGGCTGATCCCACAGCCATTTGGCTTCGTACCCCATGATCGGGAGTGCGCCATCCGGAAGGACGCCGAAGCGGAAACGGATGATCGGCAGGGCGTCGGCATCGGCACCGTTGCCCAGTATCGCTGCCGTGAACTCCTCACCGGCGAGGTAGGTCTCGGCAAGCACCGGCTGCTCGTAGGTCGCCAGCAGGTGTCTGACGCGCTCGCGGGCTTCGTCCGGGGTCGTTACGTGGCTGGCTTCTGCTATTCCTTTAGAAGAGCCTTCCCACACCGGCTTGAGGAACAGCGGATAGCTCGCGACCTGGTCGAGCGCCGGTAGGTCAGCTTCGGATTCGATCAGCACCGATGGCGGGGTCGGCACGCCCCGCTGCGCGAATATCTCCTTGGCGCGGCCCTTGTGGAGCGCGAGGGCGAGCGTGAGCGGATCGCTCCCGAGGTAGGGGATGCCAAGGAACTCCGCGATGGCCGGCACGTGCGATTCGCGGCTCGCTCCGCTCGTGCCTTCGGCCATGTTGAACAGGAAATCAACTTCCGCGTCACGCAGGCGCTGGGGGAAGCCATTGACGGCTTCCAGGAATACGACCTCGCCGAAGACGCGAAGTGCGTCTCCCACGGCGGCGATCGTTTCTGGCTCGTCCCATTCGACGAACGCGTCGACAGGACGAGGAGGCTCGTGGGAGGGACGAGGATCAGCATCGCCATCGTCTGCGACACCGTCCGGTCGTTGATTGAAAGCGAGCCCTATGCGCAATCGAACTCCAATCGGAGTTTCTGTTGCGGCACACGATAAAAAATGATGGCGAGATGCGCAATACTCTTTTTGTGATTTCCTGCCGCGAGTTTTCGGAGCGATACCCGCACGACCGCGTGTTCGATGCGGTCAACGGTGCGTTGTGACAGGTATCGGAGGAAGGGAAAGAGCTATTTGGCGCTTGATCTTCGCAGGTAGAGTCGGAAGCTGTACGAGTGAGGATTGCGGTCGTCGGCCGGATGGTGGAGGTCATCCTCGAGACGCCAGGCTTCCATATCCAGATGGGGAAAGAACGTGTCGCCGTCGACGACTGCGTGCACCACCGTGAGGTAGATGCGATCCGCGCGCGGCAGAGCGAGTTGGTAGATCTCTGCCCCGCCCGCCACGAACACCTCGTCCTCGCCCGCCACGCGATCCAGGGCTTCGTCGAGGCTGTGGACGACCTCGACCCGCTCTGGTCGGTAAGTCCTGTCGCGGGTCAATACGAGGTTTCGGCGGTTCGGCAGTGGCTTGTCCAGCGAGTCGTATGTCTTGCGACCCATGATCACGGCGTGGCCTGTGGTGAGTTGCTTGAACCGCTGCATGTCGGCAGGCAGGCGCCAGGGCAGGGCGTTGTCACGGCCGATCACGCGATTCTCGGCCATGGCGGCGATGAGCGAGACGATCAGACTGCCACCTTGGCCGCGATGTGGGGGTGGGGATCGTAGCCGTGTAGGGCGAAGTCCTCGAACTTGAAATCGAAGATCGATTCGACCTGCGGGTTGAGCTGCATCGTCGGTAGCGCCCGGGGCTCCCGAGCGAGCTGCAGCTTTGCCTGCTCCAAGTGGTTGTTGTAGAGGTGGGCGTCGCCAAAAGTGTGGATGAACTCCCCCGGTTCCAGCCCGGTGACCCGGGCGACCATCATCGTCAGCAGCGCGTACGACGCGATGTTGAACGGTACGCCGAGGAAGACGTCGGCGCTCCGCTGGTAGAGCTGGCACGACAGCCGACCATCGGCGACGTAGAACTGGAACAGCACGTGGCACGGCGGCAGCGCCATCTTCTCCAGCTCACCCACATTCCAGGCGCACACCATGAGCCGGCGAGAGTCTGGATCAGTGCCAATCTGTTGCACGACCCGCGAGATCTGATCGATGCTTCGACCACCCGCCGTGGGCCAAGAACGCCACTGGGCGCCATAGATCGGTCCCAGGTCTCCCCGCTCGTCCGCCCACTCGTCCCAAATGGTCACCCGATGTTCGTTGAGATACCGGACGTTGGTATCGCCCTGGAGGAACCACAGTAATTCGTAGATGATCGACCTCAGATGAAGCTTCTTCGTGGTGATCAAGGGGAAACCGTCGCCGAGGTCGAAACGCATCTGATATCCGAAAATGGAGAGGGTGCCCGTGCCAGTCCGATCGCGCTTGGGAGCACCGTGATCCAGGATGTGCTGCATGAGGTCGAGATACTGTTTCATGCGACTAGGCGGACGTAGGGTACAGGGTCAAGGCTGATGGCTGGCGGCTGCAGGCTGAAAGGCTCGTCCCATACCCTACTATTGCGCCTTCCCTTCAGCAAGCAACTCCAGCTTGGAAGCGCCCCAGCCACCGGTGTGCTCCATCTTTCGAAGTCCCCGAGCGACGTCGGCGGGAATGGCGGCCGCGCGAGACCCGACCTTGAGATTCGCGATGGGGACAGTCAGGGAGTCCGGGATGACCACCCCGGGATTCATGATGCCCGCCGGATCAAACACGCGCTTCACGAGCCGGAAAAGCTCCATGATCTCGGATCCGTACACGTGCTCCAGCACGGCGGCGCGCAGCCGCCCGTCGCCGTGCTCTCCGCTCGGGGTTCCGCCCAGCCGAGTGACGAGCTGGGTCACGTCCCAGAACAGCCGCAGAAGGCGCTCTTCGAATTCGGGCACCGTGGTGTCGACCACCGCGTTGACGTGCAGGTGTCCGTCGCCGGCGTGCCCGAAGGCCGCGATGTCGATGCCGGCATCCTGTGCGGCGGCACGCACGCCCGACAGGTATTCCCCGAGATGTGGGACCGGCACGCACCCGTCTTCAATGATCTGCAGCGAGCGTCGGTTATCGGGCAGGGTGGCGAGGGCAGGACTGGCAGCGTGTCGTAACGCCCACAGCCGGGCGTGCTCCTCATCGCTCAACGCGCTCTCGGCATAGGAGCAAACATCCGAGGTCAGCCTCACCGCCTCGTCCACAGCCGCCTCGGCGGCCTGGACACTGGACCGCTCGAAGTCGACCAGCAGGACGGCGGCCTTCTCCTGGAGCAACGGAAACGCCCCGCTGCTGGTCAGCGCGAGAAATGACTGGTCGAGTAGCTCAACGGCTGCTGGATCGAGCGTCAGCAGGCGATGGGCCACTTCGCCGAGGCCGGCGAGGTCGTCCACCGCGAGTAGCAGGCCCGCGACGGCCGGTGGGCGGGCTTCGAGAGTCAGCTCGACTCGGGTGATCACGCCGAGGGTGCCTTCCGATCCGATGACGAGGTCGACCAGATCACCGGAGTGGAGATATGCGTCGAGGGCATAGCCCGAGGAGTTCTTGCGGGTGGCGGGGAAGCGCCGGCGGATGGTGGATTCGCTTCGCACGATCTTCCGATGGGCCTGCTGGCTGAAGCGCTGTTCGATCGGCCCACCCTTCGCCGGGAATGACGCGTCCTGGGACTCGCTGGCCTCCAGTGCAGTGGTATCACGGCGTGCTAGCTGTACCACCTCGCCGTCGCTGGTGACGAGGTCGAGGCTGCGGACCCATGGCCGAATGGAGCCAGCTCGCACGCTGCGAGCACCGGCCGCGTTGGTGGCCACCATCCCACCGATTGTGCAGAAGGTCCCGCTTGCAGGATTCGGTGCCAGCCGCAGCCCCAGCGGTTCGGCCTTGCTGTCCAGCGCGCCCCAGGTCACCGCGGCACCGACTTCGGCCGTCTCATCAGGGGAGATGCGGAGCGGCGAGTCCAACTCTTGGAGGTCGAGGATGATGCCCTGCCCCACATTGCCCCCTGCCATGCCGCTGCCTGCTCCCCGGGGTACCAGAGGCCAGCCGCGCTCCGCACTGAACCGCACGAGGCGCACCACGTCTTCGCAGTCGGCGGGAATCGCTACGGCGCTCGGCAGGATGCGGTAGGGGCCGGCACCCTCGCTGTAGGCGGCGCGGGCTGAGCGTTCGGTGAGGAATCGACCGCGGAATCCCTCAGGCGGGGTCAATCGGCTTCGCATCGTCGTGCGGTCGCGGCGGGGGTGGGCCGTACGCTAGGAAGGTGTCGCTACCGGCGCTGGCGGGCGACGGCGCCACCAGGCATCTCCAGCCAGCCTCCGGAAATAGGTTCGCACTAGCGTGTTGCTGGGTGCGACGAACCGGGTCATGGCGAGCGTCCGGTACACATCTCCCCGGGTGATCTTGACCTTGTGGTGAGGGTCTAGCAGGCGCTTGTCGCGCTCAGCGAGGCGCAGCGTTCGTACGGCGAAGTAGAGCGACGCCAGGCAGAAGCGGCGGATGCCGTACTGGGTGCGGGACAGGGTCGTAGAATAGTCGAGGGCGTCCAGTAGGTGGGTCTTGGTCTTGTCGATCAGCGCCAGCATGACCCGCCGACCCTCCTCGCGGTGGCGCTCGTCTTGGAGGTCCTCTGGGCAAATGCCGACGACTTGACAGAGCTGCCGCGGGACAAAGCTCCACCCCCGGCGGCGATCGTCGGCGACGTCCTTGATGATGTTGGTGAGTTGCAGGCCTCGCCCAAAGCTCGTCGCCAACGATTTGAGTCGTGCGTAGCGACGAGCACCTCCCGATCTGCCGTGCAGGTGGAACAGATCGGTTAGGAGATGTCCTACGGTACCGGCGACGTAGTAGCAGTAACGGTCGAGCTCATCGATCGTCGCCAGCGCCTCGAGGCCCTTGCCACCGGCGTCGTCCCTGCGCCTGGAGAACTCCGCCATTCCGGCGCTCATCTCCTTGACCCATGGCCGGACGGCGTCCTGCTGGGCAGCGGGGAGTTGGCGAAACTCCCGCAGGATCGTGTCTGCCTCACGAGCCAGCAGCTCGTGATCGGAGCTGGGCTCAGCGAAAGCGGTCTGGAGCGGTTCGGCATCCGGCCCGCCAGCATCGAGGCATCGGCTGAAGTGCTGCAACAGGTGGTCCTTCTGTCCTGCGGCGAGCTCGATCGAGTCCTCGATCGTGTCGGCGATGCGGCACAGGAGGTATGCGACCAACACTGAATAGTCGAGGGGCGCCGGAAGAAGGCGGATGCATATAGCGAACGTGCGGGAAACCCTGGGCAACATCTCGACGCAGAGAGCCCGATCTGCGGCACTCGACGGCGCCACCATTGTGCCCGTCATCGCTGATGAGCCGCCGGACGTGCCTTCCACGGAATCCACCGCGGCGCTAGTAGCCGCCATGAAAACAGGGTGCGCGGATCGACAGTCTCGTTCAGCACTCCAGCCGCGGCGCGCCGGAGCGCCGGGTTTCGGCGTACCCGACGTGCAACGAAGTCGTTGACCCACGCCTTCGACAGCCAGTTTGCCGCGACCCGATAGCCGACGTAGCGGGGCGCGAGCTCATCTCGAAGTACCCGAGGAAAGGTCGCGAGGGACCCAAGGTCGCCGCCTTTCAGCGCGCGTGTGATGTGGAGCGCAGCGAGTTCGCCGGTTTCCATCGCTTTGCCGATGCCCTCCCCTGTGAACGGAAACGTAGTACCGATCGTCTCGCCAATGGAGAGGATGTGGGCTCCATCATAGGATGCCTCCCGGTCCAGTCCACACCGGAGTCGTGCCCCCTGAAGCCGGCTCACGGACTCCGCCGCGTCGAGCAGCTGGCGGGCCGGCGGGAACCCCTGGGTGAACGCGCTGAACGCGGCCCGTAGGTTCACTCTATTCGGCCACGTGCCTTGGTAGAAAGCCCCGCAGCCCACGTTGTACTCGTTGTTTCCGAGCGGAAAGATCCATGCATACCCCGGAATGATCGATCGATGGAACGAGATGATGAGCTCATCAATCGTCAGTGGCGAGCGTACGTAGCAGCGGAGCGCCACCGCGCTTGGTTGCCGCTGGCGGATCATCCCCAGGCGGCTTGCCAGCGATATGTCGGCCCCCGTGGCCAGGACGCCGACGCGGGCGCGAACGCGGCACTCCGAGCCCACGAAGGCTGCGCTGATGCAGTCGGGCTCCGGACGCAGGCTCGCGACCTCGGCGACTCGAAACACAGCACCGCTCGCCACCGCCGCCTCTTGAAGGAGCTGGTCTAGACGGCGCCGCCGGATGGTGACGAACTCCCCTGGGACGTCAACGCGGATATCCGATGAGCTGAAGGCCGCCAGGATCTCAGCGGCGTAGCCGTGTGAGCGAATCCGACGGTAGAGCCCCGCTCGGCGGAGGGCTTGCAAGGCGTCGGAAATGAGCGCATCGCCGCAGACCTTGTCCCGAGGGAAGTGCTGCTTGTCCACCAGGAGCACCGTGTGGCCGTGCCCGGCGATGCAGCGGGCGGCCGTCGAACCAGCGGGGCCCGCGCCGACCACGACGGCATCCCATACGCGGTCCGCAACCTGGTGGAGGTTGGGCTCTGGCGGTTGCGGGCCGTCGATCATGAAGAGGGCCTTCCGAAGCGCGTGGTCACGGCATCCAGAATCCGACGCAGGATCTGATCGCCGGGGTGCCCTGGCGGCACCATCATTTCCACTTCTCGCGGGGGGACCGACGGATCCAGGGTACGGCGTGAGACAGCCTCCGCCACGAGCTGCGTCTCGTTTTCTCCGACGGGATCGGCGAAGAAACGAAAGCGGACCGCCCGTTCCGGATCGCGGGCGTAGGCGCCGCCCGGTTGGCGCGCGACCACGTCGTACCAATCGGTTTCCAAATATCCCTCCTCCGGACTCGACCAGCGGAGTCTCAGCCCTTCCACCGCGACGAGGGCGGCTATCTCCCTGATGAGGGTGGCAGGATCCGCCGCCAGCGTGTCAGTCGGCGCGTCCGGGAGCGGGGTGAGGTACGGCCGTATACTGCCTGCGCCACATGCCGCTGTGGCCAGGACGGCTGCCACCCAGACGGCCCATGACCAAAGTTGCCGCGTGCGCGATACGACTTCGCTACTACTACTCGTGTTCGTGCTCCGGAGTGCCCGGCGGGTCCGTGTGGTCATCGCCCTGCGCGCTGGAATCTGCCTCCGCCGTGTTGTCGTCGTGCTCCTCACCGGGTTCGTGGGCGTGGCCGGCCGCTCGCTCGGCCAGCGCACCTTCGAGCACGGGCGTGGGGACTCCGCCCCCATACCCATACACGATGGTGCCGCCGACATGGGCAGTCCAGAGCACTGCCAGCACGCCGACGGCGGAGATGGTGAGGTACGTTGGGCGCTCCTTGGGGCGGAGGTTGCCTTTTCGCCAGATGCGCCAGGCAGCGAGAACCCCGAAGAGGATCGCGACCGAAATGGCGAGTGTCTCGTGTCGTTCCATGACCAGATGGACGCTTCCGCCGTGCTCGATGCTCTCCTCGGCGATGAGCCCCGACACCAGGGCGAGGATGGTGCCCGCGGCACCCACCACCAGTAGCCAGAAGCCCGTGGCCCTTAGGGAATCCCGCTTCGTAGCCTCACCGACCAGGTCAAAGGCCAGCGCCAGGATGAACAAGATCGAGGGAAAGTCGTTCAGAGCTGCGTGCCACTGAGCGGCTGTTTCAGGAAGCATTGTCAAAGTCCCGTATCAGTTGCGGTGGGTTGCCCTTGATCTCAGTCATGGTCTCGGTGTCTCGATTCCTTGGGACGCTGCCAGCATGACGCGCCGGTTAGGTGCCCAACGTCCTCTTGATCTCCTCGGCAATCCGGGCGAAGGCACTCGGCCGAGAGCCGCCTGCTCTCGGTGGCACCTCGATCTCGCCATGCTCGAGCCGATCGAGCACCTGCTCCATGGCAACGTTGACGCGCTCGAGCTGGGTCAGTCGTCGCCGGGCGGCCACGAAGCCGACGAGCATGCCGAGCCCCAGCGGTATGAGGGCGACGGGAACGGCCACGCCGAGGGTCAGGCCGATGGCTGAGGTAATGGCCCCTGCCCCCGCCAGCGTTGCGCCACCGCTCAGGTGCGACCGCTGTGTATTGGACAGATCGGCCACGAGCTGCACGTGGCAGCGCTCGTCGTCAAGCTGTACCACCTGACCTACGATCTCCTTGGCTGGCGTGAGGTGGTATGGTCGGCCACCGATTTGGAATCCGCGTTTGATGGTCGAGAACACGTCCTGGCGGGCTTCCCAGGACGTCTGATCGGGAAACCGCCGCTTGACGGTCAACAGTTCCCCTTGCGTCATCCAGTGGTTCAGTGCTTCCTGAATGCGCCGCGGCTGCCCGGGAATGGTGCGGTTGGCTATCAGCCGCCGCGGTCCCAGGAGCCACGCGACCGGCCCAGGCTGCGCCCTGACGACCGCTCCAGTCCGTTCGTCGAGTAGCGCCCGCTGCAGGTAGGCGGCCGGAATGCCAACATCCTGTCCCAGCTTCATGAGTTCTTGTTCGGTCAGGCCCTCACCGATATCCCGTTCCGCGGCCTGGAGCTCCGCCGCCCGCTGGATGATGCGTTCCAGCGCTCCCCGGTCGATGCGCGGTTTGTCGGGAACGAGGTCGCTCATGCGCGCCCTCCACCCAGAGTCGGGCTACAATACCTCGACGATCACTGCAGCGCCCTGGCCACCGCCAATACAGGCTGAGCCGAGCCCGTAGCGCTTCTTGGCTTGTCGCAGCGCGTGCAACAGGTGGATCGTGATGCGCGCGCCGCTCGCGCCAAGAGGGTGGCCAATCGCGATGGCGCCCCCGTGGACATTCGTGCGGTCACGGTCGAGTCCGAGTTCCTTCTCGACGGCCACGTACTGCGGGCCGAACGCCTCGTTGACCTCGACGAGATCCATGTCTTCGAGGCTGAGTCCCGCTCGCGCTAGTGCCTTTCGGGCTGCCGGTGCGGGGCCGATTCCCATGTACCTCGGCTCGACACCAGCCACCGCCCAGGTGACCAGCCGACCAAGGGGTTCGAGGTTGTGCTCGGCGGCGAAGGCCTCGCTGGCCACGACCGTGGCGGCCGCGCCGTCGCAGATGCCGGACGCGTTGCCCGCCGTCACCAGTCCGTCCTTCTTGAAGTACGGTGGCAAGGCAAGCAGTGCCTCGAGTGTGGTGTCGGGTCGCATGTGCTCGTCGGCGCGCCATTCCACGGTTTGTTTGGTCTTCCGATCCTTGATCGGTAGCGGGACGACCTCGTCATCGAACACGCGGTCGTCCCACGCCTTCTTCGCACGCTGCTGGCTCAGCAGCGCGTACTGGTCGACTTCCTCCCGCGTGAGTTCGTACTTCTCGGCGAGATTCTCCGCCGTTTCGGCCATCGACAAGTCACATTGGGGATCCTTTAGGGCCTCCCAGAGCGAATCCTCCAGTGGTGGCGATGGTCCGAACCGGTACCCCCAGCGGGCGCCCCGGGCCACGTGGGGCGCCTGAGTCATCGACTCGGTCCCGCCAGCGAGCACCGCCCGGGCATCGCCGAGGAGAATCTGCTGCGCTCCTTGAATGATTGCCTCGAAGCCCGAGCCACAGAGTCGGTTGACGGTCACCGCCGGGACTTCGGTCGGCAGCCCGGCCTGTAGGCCCACGTGCCGTGCGAGGTAGATGGCATCCGCAGAGGTCTGCAGCGCATTGCCGAACACCACATGATCGATGCTGTCCTGCTCGACACCGGCCCGCTCAACGGCATGACGTGCGGTGACAACTCCGAGCTGAGTCGCGGAGAACTCTCTGAGTGTGCCACCGAACTTGCCAAATCCGGTCCGCACACCTGACAGGAATACGACGTCCGTCTCGTGGCGTTGGGTCATCATGGGAGGATGCTCTCCGTCCGGGCTCCGGTCGGCCAGGAGGTGCAATATAACGGCTGATGGAGGTGGGGGAGACCGGGGAGAAGATGGTGGCGCAGCGTGCCAAGCGACTACTTGGTGACAGACTTGCCGCAGGTGATGCAGAAGCGCCAGGCGGCCTCAAGTGGCTCGCCACACTGTTGACACCTCACTTCTTCCACCTTCCAACCGCAATGCGGACAGAAAACAACCCTACGCCGGGCGGGGAGTCCGGCATCGCAGTGGGGGCAGGAAGGCGCTGCTTCGACGGCTTCGAAGACGAGTTGGGGAGCAGTTGCTTCGTCCTCTGCCATCTTCGCCCCCTCTGTCCCTTCTCCCTCCTCTGCCACCTCTCCCACCGGGGGAGGGTACCCCGGCGGGGCGTAAGCCGCCTCCTCATCGAGGATCGATCTCACCGCACGGCCGTTCAGTACTACAGTAGCTGCTGCGTAGTCCCGAAAGCTGCCCGGACTGGGATTTAGCGACTCTGCCTCGAGGGAGAGGGCTTCCTGAACATCAGGGGGGTCCACTGACGCGTATCCCCGCGCCCCGGCCAGCAGCCGCAGGATGGCCATCTCATAGTCACCGATGGAGTCGAACCGCAGCGCACGCTTGTGGGCTCGGTACGGAATCAGGCTCTGATAGAGTTCGGAGATCTGAAATGGCGCCCGTAGCCGTTCTGGAGATTCGCTCGCCAGCACTTCGACGAGGTGGCGAAACAGCCGGTCCACGTCATCCATCGGGCGCCAATCTCATCGCCATTCGTTGACCCATCGATTGTACAGCACCGGTGTCACCCCCGCGGACGCAAGGAGCTCGACGCCACTCGGATCCCGGTACTCCCTGCGGTAGAACACGTGGGTGATGCCGGAATTGATCATGAGCTTCGCGCACATCACGCAGGGGCTGTCGGTGACGAAGGCGACCTTGTCCCGTGTGCCTCCAGGCGCCTTCACCAGAGCGTTGACCTCCGAGTGCAGGCATCCGCAGATCCCCGGCACGCTGGAGTCGCACCGGTTCGGCAACCCTTTCGCGTTCCCGTTGTAGCCGATGGCCACCACGTTCTCGAGCTTTGCATCCGTGACGACCGTCCCGACCTGGAGGCGGGCGCAGGTAGAGCGCTTTGCCAGCTCTTCGGCCATCCGCATGTACACCTCATAAAGAGGAATACGGCCAAGCTGTGGCTCTGCACCGTCGGGCAGAAGGTTGAGCGGGTGCGTATTGCCACTGACTCCGTCTTTGAAGACCGTCATACCGAGCTACTCAGTTCAGATTCCAGTTCTAAGAATGCCTGATCCGCATCGTATTCCGTAAAATGTCCGCGCGCACGGTAGTCGGCGAGCCAGTCCGCGAAGCCGGAGGGCACCGTACCCTCAGAATGGGTCTGGTCCCTAGCCGCCCGCATGGCGAGGTAGTTGGCGTACTCGTTCTTGGGGTGACCGGCGTGTCCGCGTACCCAGTGCCACACGGGATCGTGCTCGGCGGTGGCCTGGACCAGCTTCTGCCAGAGTTCCAGGTTCACAACTGCGCCGCCCTTCCTGCGCCAGCCCCGAGCGCGCCAGCTGGGCATCCACTCCCGCATGCCCCGTACCAGGTACTGGGAGTCGGATATGTACGCGACACGGAAACGGTTCCCTTTCTGAGAGAGCAAAGCGAACGTGGCGATCGCTCCAGCGAGTGCCATGCGATTGTTAGTGGTATCTGGGGAGGAAATGTACACATCCCTTCGGGCCACTCCTTGCCGTGACCGCACCTCGATCAGTGACCCGGCACCGCCGGGGTTGGGGCCCTCCTCACCGTTCCGGAGGCAGCTCTCGTCCGCGTGAATAACCGCCACTCTCATCGGCGGCCTACGCTGGGCCATCCACCACCTCGAGTGACGAGCTTGCGTCCTCCACGATCTCGCCAACCACGGACGCAGCAGGCGTGCGGTGCTCTCGCAGGGCCCGTAGCAGGGCTTCCGTCCGGTCTGCCTCCACCGCGATCAACAAGCCACCGGATGTCTGTGCATCGCACAGCAGGCTACGGGTCGTTTGGCTCAGCTCCTTTTCCCACCGGGCGTACTCCTCGGCCGCTTGCAGATTGCGTTTCGTCCCGCCCGGCACGGTCCCTTGGATGATCAGGTCTGCTACACCTTCGAACCGGGGGATTGCGTTGGCAAAGAGGCGTCCGCCGACCCCGGAGGCGGCGAGCATGTTGTGGACGTGTCCCATCAACCCGAACCCCGTGACGTCCGTGGCCGCGTGCACGCCCCGTCCCACGTCCCGCATCGCTCGCATTGCACCCGCGTTGAGGGTCGTCATCGATTCGATGGCTGAGGCCATCGCTTCCTCGGTGATGATCCCCTGCTTCAACGCCGTACTCAATATGCCTGTGCCGACGGGCTTCGTCAGTACGAGCCGGTCACCGGGGCGGGCGCCGGCATTGGTGATAACACGATCAGGGTGCACCTCGCCCACCGCAACCATACCGAGCTTGGGTTCCCGGTCGTCGATGGAATGACCGCCCAAGATGAACGCACCTGCCTCCCGCGCCTTGTCCACGGCCCCCTGGATAGCTGGCCCCAGCAGTTCCGAGATTCCCGGCTCCACCGGCCATGCGACGATGTTCAGCGCGAACAAGGGCGTCGCGCCCATGGCGTAGAGGTCGCTCAGGGCGTTCGCCGCGGCGATCGCGCCGAAGCTGTACGGATCGTCGACGATGGGCGTAAAGAAGTCCAATGTCGCGACGATGGCGCGATCATCCGACGTGCGGAACACCGCTGCGTCGTCGCGCGTGAGGGCCGCGACCAGGACTCGCGGATCGTCCGCTGGGGGCAGGTGGCGCAGAACCTGCGCCAACTCAGCGGGGCCGAGCTTGCAGGCTCAACCGGCGCCGTGGGACAGCGTCGTCAGCCTGATTCGCGGACGATTATCGCGCGGGGCGTCGGACATTCCTTCTCCTCTTGCGTAGGTTGGGGTTCGGTATGTGGCTCGCCTATGCAACTGCCCTGGCACTGGGCGCAGCGCACGCCCTTGAGGTCGATCATATGGTGGCGGTTAGCACGTTTGTCGGCAACCGCCCCCGCTTCGCTGCTGCGGTGTCCTTCGGCGCGCGCTGGGGCGTAGGGCACTCGCTGGCTGTCCTGATCGTGGGCACCGCACTCGCCTGGAGCGGGATCGGCGTACCGGAGGGCGTGGCTGGCTGGACCGACTTGGGTGTGGGCCTCATGCTGGTTGCGCTCGGGATAGGGGCGCTGCGCGCCGTCTCCACCTCCACGATCCCGCGCGGCACGGAGGGCACGCCCACCTCCATGCGCACCCGCTCAAGCAGCACCCGCACGACCACTCCCACGCCGATCCGACGAAGCGCCACCGACACCTGTCCACCCTGGTGGGCGCCATCCATGGCCTCGCCGGCACTGCTCCGGTGGTCGCCCTCATTCCCGTGATCCTAATTCCCGACATCTGGGCGGCGGTAGGATACCTAGCTGCCTTCGGTCTGGGAACCATCCTCGGAATGGGCTCCTATGCGGCGCTGGCCGCCCTGGCGGTGTCGAAGGCAGGCTCGTCCATCGGTGCAGCGCGGGCCGTCGCCGTTGTCACAGCGGGGGCGAGTATCGGCGTCGGCGCCTGGTGGATCGTCCGGGCGGCGACCGAGCTGGCTACCTAGCGTGGTGCTGGCGTCCTCCCGCACCACTGGACCGTGCCTGCCATCTTTCCTCGTGCAGCAGCCTGCCGGCGGACCGAATCCGAGGTTGCTACTCCGCCTAGCTGGCGGCGAGTTGCAGGATGCGGAGGGCGATAAGCGCCTGCTCTTCATCGTTGTCCTTGGAGAACGCACCACTCTCCTGCTGCAGGCGACAGAGCAATGGTGCCGCTTGCTGAGCCGCAGTCCGAGCTACCGCGGGAGGAGCAGACCACAGGGCATCTAGGGCGTTGAAGAGGTGGCTACCTTGCCATCCACCGTCGCGATCTTGCTGCTTGAGGACGTGCGTGGCGTAGTCCTCCACACGCGGGCGGTACTCGATCGGGGCGAGAACGAGCGCCCCGAGGGCAAGGAACACGAGGTCGGAAGACCAGGATTCGTTCCATGTGTTCCACAGCTCGGGAAGCTGGAGCAGTGTCTCCACGTGCTGTCGAACTACCGCACGACGGTCTTCCCCAGCGCGCAAGACCACCCGAAGCGCGAGGCAGCTCGCGGCGAGGCGCGCCTCCTCCTCTGCTTCCATCACCGCGCCCGATGGAACAGCGAGGGGCGCGATCGCTATGTCCCGGGCGCCAGGGGAAAAGAGTCCTCGGAGGAAGTGGTGGCACAGCCTTCGCCCATGCCGCTCTCGGCTGCACCCTTCGCCGAAGTGCCCGGGGCCGTCCTGGGCTGCGAGGACATATCCGACCGTGCGAACCACGGCCGCGTGATCGACCGAGCACCCTAGGTCGAGCAGCTCCCAGGCTACCCAGGCCGTGCGCACCAGCGAGCCCTCCACGCTGCCGTCCATCCGTGTCTTGCGGCGCAGCGCCCGTACTAAATGCTCTGCCAGCGTTCGGTCGTCGGGCCGCATCTGCCCCAACAGCCGGCGCGCTAGCACTCCGCCCCGGGATTCCCGATCCCGGAAGAACCACGCGGCGCGGTCCAGGGCGCGTCGGATGGCCTGGGAGTCTGGTGTCGCCGCCACGGGTGCGTCTTCTACCAACGCGCCTTGAAGTCGGTCGGACGATAGGTCGAGCCGTATGCCATGATCATTTCGATGTTGCGCGTGTTCTGGATGTCTTCGAGGGGGTTGCCGGTCAAGACTAGGAGGTCTGCCACTCCGCCCGGCCGCAGCACCCCGATGGAATCGGCCTCGAAAAGACGTGCGGCGTACTGTGTGGCGGCCAGGAGGGCTTCCTGCGGTGTGAGCCCCGCGTCCACCAGCAGTGCGAGTTCGTCATGCAGGCTCGCGCCTGGTGCCAGCAGCTGTTTGGGGGTGTCGGTCCCTGCAGCAACAACGCCGCCGGCGCGACGATACAGGCGCACGAATCGGTCCTGCGCCGGTCGTGACCGCCGGAAAGCGGTGAAATCGGCGGCGGTCAGTCGGGCCCGCCGCACGAGATCGGGAATGTCCCATGCCTGCCGCGCGGAGTCTGGCACACCCGACAGATCGAGCCGCGTGATATAGGCCTGGTCCGTTAGACGGCTGTACGCTTCGTGCAGGGCCAGCGTGGGTACAATCGCCACTCCTGCCTGCACCAGTTCGCGGGCCGTGCGGTCCAGGGAGGCGGAATCCAGATTGGCCCACGCGCGCTCCACCAGGTTCCACCCTGTGAAGAAGTCATTGTGAGCCCTCCGGAACGGCGTTGGATTCTCCACGGTGGCCTCTACCACGCCGCTCATGTGCTCCAGGACGCTCACACCGAAGCGGGCTGCGGTCAGCGCATCTACCCTGCCCAGGTGAGCGGCGACTGGGAAGTTGAGTTCCGCTGCCTCGTCCATGAGCGGGCGCAGCAGGCGGCGGTCGATCTTGGTGTAGATCTTTGCCTGGGCGGCGTCGATCAGCGCGAGTCTATCGATAGCGCGGCGCGCTTCGGTGCCCGTTCTCACGACGGTCGCACTCCGCCACGTGGCTGGTGCGGCGTCGATCATCGCGCCCGAGATGTACATCCGCGGACCCAGGATCACCCCCGCCGCGACTCGGTCTCGTAACGCGACGACGCTGTCGAGCCTCCCGCCCAGGTCGCGGATGCTCGTCACTCCGTAGGCCAGGAAGCGTTCGAGGGTCCAGCGTTCGGCATGAGTGTGGGCGTCGATCAAACCCGGGATCACCCACTTCCCATCGAGCCGCATCTCGCGGGCGCCCCGAGGGACGGGCACTACATGCGAGGCGCCAATGGCTTCGATGCGTCCGTTTGCTACCACGATCACGGCATCGCGAATCACCGGAGCACCGGTGCCGTCGAATACTTCGGCGCCGATGAGGGCAAGTTTATCCTCCTGGGGCTTGCAGGCTGACAGGAGCGAAGCGACGGCCAGCGCAACGCAGGTGTTGCGTGATAGGTGAAGCGTAAGATGTAGTCTGGCTGAAGGCCTTCGCCTGCTTCCACCCTTCCTCATATTCCGCCGCGCGTCCCTACTCCGGGTCTCGTTGCGTGTGATCATGTATGATGTTCCACCCTCCGGCCGTCCGCCTCAAGACCAGCGTGAACAGTCCGCTGTTCGTGACCGAGTCGCCCCGAAAGAGTACATACCGCGCAGTGGCAAGCAAATGGTCGCCACCCAGTGCTCGTGCGGCTACACGCTCGAAACGCAGCGAATCGCGCTGCGCACCGGGCTCGAACCGTGGTGCATAGTTGTCGCGGATCCATTGGAAGCCGTAGTGGACCTCTCCACCGGCCACGAAGGAGGTGGCCGAGTCGTCCGCGTAGTCGGACACGAATGCGTCCAGCTCGCCGCGGTTCCACGCGTCTGCGGAGGCGCGCAGCAGCTGCTCAGCAGTCTGGGTAGGATCTGGCGGAGGTGATTGCGAGGCGACGCAGGCCACGGCCGCGAGTGCTACCAACAGTCGTCCCTTCACGCGCCGAGCCGGGTCGGGCGTGTGAACTCGCCGGGGGGCAAGCCCTGTGGCCGGGAGGCCTCTGACCGGCCTCCCGAGGGCTTCCCCCCACAGCACTCCTCGGCTGCGCCTACCTGCCGGCGGCCAGCTTCCTGGCGACCGCAGGAGACTAGCGGCGCTTCTTAGCCCGCCTGGCGGCCTTCTTCTTGCGCCGGGCGGTCTTCTTCCTCGCCGCCTTCTTCTTGGTGGCTCGTCTGGCCGCCTTCCGGCGTTTCGCCTTCTTCTTCCTGACGGCCTTCTTGGCCTTGCGGGCCTTGGTCTTCTTCTTTGCCGGCTTCTTCTTCCGTGCTGGCTTCCGCGCCTTCTTCTTCACGGCCTTCTTCTTCGGTTTCTTCTTGGCCTTCTTCTTCACCTTCTTCTTCGCCGCCTTCTTCCGAGCGGGCTTCCGCTTGGCAGGCTCTGGCGCGGCAGGCTTGGGCTTCTCCTCGGCCGGTGCTTCGGGCTCGGGCTGTGACCAGATCAGCTTGTCCGGCTCCGGTTCAGATGGGGGTCTGACCGGCGGCGTCAAGGGCATGGGGTCCCACATTCCCGGCCCGCCCAGTCCGCTGCCGTAGGGGTCCGACGTCGGGGTCATGGGGCTTTCCCTCCAGTGAGGTCCATGAAGCATTATAGTTTTTGCGCTCGGGGTGACGATGCGCAAGAGCCAATGCCCCGGGGAGCAGATGTGGGTCACGTCGGTCGCGGGAGGTTTTGCCTTGACACCGGTTGGGAACGCGGCTTAGGTTGGCTTCATATCTCCTGTTGTATTCTGGATTTACGGCATTTGAGGTTGCTGATCCAATGGCTCGAGGCGCATGTGGGGCTACAATGGTGCTGGCGGTCCTGGCGGCGGTGACGCCACTGCCGGCGGCTGCCCAGAACGTCGCAGAGCTAGACGTGAACCCCCGTGATGTCAGGCTGGGGGTAGGGGAACGCAAGGAAGTGCTAGCGGTGGCCTACGACAGTGATGGCGACATCATGTCGGTGACGTTCCAGTGGGCGACCACCAATCCGCAGGTTGTGCAGGTCGAGGAGGACCCAAGCTTGCCGGGCGTGGCCTACCTCCGTGGCATCGGTCCGGGAACTGCCCAGGTTGAAGTGCGGGCCGGGACACAAACACGCCAGGTGAGTGTTCAGGTGACGGGCGCTGCCATCGCGGGTCCCCCGGGAGTCGGCGCCGCCACGATTCTCCAGATCGAACCTACCGCGGTCTTCCTGTTTCCCACAGAGGACATCCAACTGCAGCCGCTATTCCTGAAGGATGATGGGACGCGGGCTGAGGCCACGACGGTGAGCTGGAGTTGGCTTGGGGGCAACGTGGCCCAGGTAGATCAGACGGGCCGTGTCGTGGGAATCGCCCCGGGCAGGGGGCTGGTGGAAGCGACCACGCCCACCGGTCTGCGGCGGCGGGTGCAGGTGCAGGTGGCAACAGCCGAGTGGGCGTTTTCGGTCCCGATCGTGTCCCTTTCTCCCACGGAGTCCGACACGGTTCGGGTCCGCGTCCCCACGCAGAGTAATCGCCCGGTCGATCCCCGGTCGCTCACGTGGCGCACGTCCAACCCCAACGTGGCGGTCGTGTCTCCGGTGGGGATCGTCACCGCCATCGGGGGTGGGCGCGCCGAGATCGTCGCTGCTGGGTTCGGTCAGGAAACTCGGTTGCCGATTACCGTGCATCGGGAAGTCGTGACGATGACCGTGCGGTCGCCCCCGGGTGACACGGTAGCCGTACCCCTCGGCGGAACCGTGACGTTCGCGGCGACGCCGCTTGGTGCCGATGACCGGCCCGTGGCGGACGCGCCACTCATCTGGATCGTGGGAGACACGTCCAAGATCGCGTATCGGCCGGTCGATTCGGTCGCTGTTGGGAAGAGGATAGGTCTCACGACACTCACGGTGCGCGCCCCTGGCGATCTGGAAAAGACCTGGACGCTGAATGTGATCGCCTCCGGACTGGTGCTCGACCGAACCCGGCTGGGGATCGGCCTCGATGATCGCGTGAGCCTGGCCGCGTCGTTCGCGGACTCGACGGGTGTACCCCTTGCCCCCGCCTCCGAAGTGACGTGGACCTCCTCGAACACCGCCGTCCTGCAAGTCGAGCGGAGCGGCGAGCTCAGGCCCCTCAGCTACGGCCGGGCCCAGGTCGTTGCGAGCACGCCTTGGGGCAATGCGGATACAGCGGAAGTTTTCGTCCAGGGTGAGATTCTGGTGACGTCCATGCGGGCCGGATCGCCCGACGTCTTCGCCTTCGAGCGGAGCGCGCCGGCCCAGTTCATCCAGATCACCCACGAACCGTCGCAGGAGTTCTCGCCCGCGTATTCGCCGGACGGGTCCCGCATCGCCTTCGTGACTGACCGGGACGGGAACTTCGAGGTCTATGTGGTGGACGCGGTTGGATCCAATGTGCAGCGCCTCACGACGAGCCCGGCTACCGAGGGTTACCCCGCCTGGAGCCCTGACGGCCGGCAGATCTTCTACCAGTCAGACGCCGACGGTACGATGCAGATCTGGGCAATGAACGCCGACGGGTCGAATCAGCGCCAGCTGACACGGGCTGCCGGCGTCAACCAACAGCCGGCGGTGTCGCCCGACGGGAACACCGTGGCGTTTGCGTCTACGCGTGACGGGAACTACGAAATCTACCTGATGAACTTGGATGGGGCGAACCAGCGGAACTTCACCCTGTCGCAGGCCAACGAAACCGCCCCGGCCTGGATGGGTGACAGTGCCATCGCCTTCGTCCGCGAGGATCGAAGCGGCGGCACGCCCACCCGCATGGTCACGCGGATGAACTTTGCGCGGGAGGAGTCAGCGCTGACGCAGGTGCAGCTCACGGTGACGGATTTCGCGATCGCGAAAGGTGGCGATCTGCTCGCCGCAGTCGTCATGTCGCCGGGGCCCACGGGAGCGACGATCCAGCGCCTGTTCCTCATCCCCCTTGGCCAGGGCTCACCGTCCGAGGTGCCGCGTCAGGGGGAGCGGGACCAGCTGGTCACACCCGCATTTCGTCCATAGCGTTACGGGCGGCACTCGCCGCCCGTAGCACCCTCCGTTGCCAACGATGAGAGCATTAGTCATACGGGGGCACGGCGATTTCTCACAACTCGAAGTCGCCGAAGTCCCGAAACCGGCGGTGAGCGGTCACGCGGACGTCCTGATCCGGCTCCGGGCGGCCGCCCTCAACCACCTGGATCTCTGGACACTCCGGGGATTGCCCGGGCTCTCCCTGCGCTTCCCTCACACGCTGGGTGGTGACGGCGCCGGTGTGGTGGAAGAGGTCGGTGGGCAGGTGAGCGGGCTTAGGCCCGGTGACAAGGTCATGCTCAATCCGGGGATCTCGTGCCACCACTGTGAGTACTGTCTGGCAGGCGAGCACTCGCTGTGTGAGACGTACCGCCTCCTCGGTGAGCACCTGCCGGGGACGCTGGCCGAGTACATCGTGGTGCCCGAGCAGAACGTGGCGGTCATCCCGACGCCGCCGGACCCCCAGCCCGAACTCACCTGGCCCGAGGCGGCAGCGTTCTCCCTGGTTACCCTCACGGCCTGGCGGATGCTCATGGTGCGGGCGGGGGTCCGTCCTGGCGAGACCGTGCTCATATGGGGCATCGGGGGCGGCGTCTCGAGCACGGCGCTCAAGATCGCGAAGCTCGCTGGGGCGTACGTGATCGTCACCTCGTCCAGCGCCGAAAAGCTCGACGCGGCACGTGAGTTGGGTGCCGATGTCACGGTGAATCACGGCACCGAAGATGTGGTGAAAGCGGTGCTGGCCGCCACGGAGAGGCGTGGCGTGGATGTCGTGATCGAGAATGTAGGTGAGGCCACCTGGGATCGCTCGCTCAGGCTCCTGAGTCGCCGTGGACGCCTCGTCACTTGTGGCGCCACCACCGGTGCGAAGGTCACCGTCGACGTCCGACGGCTGTTCTGGTATCAGTGGACAATCATGGGATCCACCATGGGGAGTGACCAGGATTTCAGGGAGGTCGTGCGGCTGTTGGGGCAGGGACACCTCCGTCCCACGGTGGATTCGGTGTTTCCACTGGACCGGGGAGCGGACGCATTGCGCCACATGGAGCGGGGAGAGCACTTCGGGAAGATCGTGGTGGAGATCTAGACGAGGTGGGACGGCAGCAGGCGGCACAAGGGTGGTAGGGGGTGGCAGGAAGCGGCAGAGGGGAGCAGGGAAAGACCGCGGTATTCTGCCGTGCGATGCGGCCTAATGGTTAACTCGTGCAGTGGAAAGTTGCCAGAATTCCCATCATGGATAGCCACTGCCAGCTTCACGTGTGGCGACTGGCGGGAGCGCTGACTAGCCTGGTCTATCGCATCACTGACCGTCTGCCGGAGCACCAACGTCTTGTCGTCACCGTACGGCTGCAACGTGCCGCCTGGTCGGTGCAGAACAACATCGCGGAAGGCAGTGCGAGGCAAGGTCGCCGCGAGATGAGGAAGTTTATCGGCTACGCCATCGGCAGCCTGGCGCAAGTGGACTCGATGTTGGGTACGCTACCGGCCGTCTATGCTGTGGATGCTGGTGAGCTGAAGGATGCCGGTGATCTCCTCCGGCGGATCAAACTGTGAGCTGCTTGCTATGCTCCGCCGGGGTGGCCGCTGAGTTGTGTGGTGAGAATTAGGACCTGCCGCTCCCTGCCGCCTCCTCCCCCTAGTCCCACCTCCTAAGCAACACCGTATCCGCCCCGGGGCCGAATGCCGGCTTGCCCGCAGGTGCGGTGACCATGCCTACATAACGCCCGGATTCGTCGAACAAGGCTATGCCGCTTTGGGTTCGGACGGCTCTTGCGGAAGACAGCGCGGACCGCGGGCGCGTCACTCGGCTGAGCAACATGGAGCGCGCGCCGGTGATGACCCACGGTGAGAGTGTCGCTGCGTCCACCATCTTCACTTCCTGTTGTTCCGCGTCTTGCCCTACGTTCCGCGGGGCAAATTGTTTCAGCATGAACCGCCCGCTGCCGTCCGCGTTGTTCCCTGCCGCTCCTGCCACTCACTGCCTTCGCTGCCAAGCTCCATGGGTTAGATGCGCCGGCTCAGAGGATGGTTGCACGTGTGCCGCTCCCTGCCGCCGGTAGAGTCCGCGGACGTGCGTGATGGAAATCAAGACCTGCCGCCCTCCGGCAGAATCCCCTCCCCCTGCTCCCCCTCCTCTCCCTCCTCCCCGCTCCCCAACCAGCACCCCCAACTCATTGTGAACCAAAGGGTTAGATGCGGTCGAGCCGATTGATTTCGCCCCCGACTCTCGGTATATTGGAAAGACCTCGGATGGGGTCGCTCGCGGCCCCTTTTTTCGTACACCGCATGGGACCACCATGACTGCCCCCAACCAACGCGAACGCATTCTTCCCCGGCTCATCGAAGACGAGATGAAGGAGTCGTTCATCGATTACTCGATGAGCGTCATCGTGCAGCGGGCCCTGCCCGACGTCCGTGACGGCCTGAAGCCGGTCCACCGCCGCATCCTCTACGCCATGAGCGAGTTGGGGCTCCAGCCGGGGCGGCCATACAAGAAGAGCGCGACGGTGGTGGGTGATGTCCTGGGCAAGTACCACCCCCATGGCGACATGGCGGTATACGACTCCCTGGTGCGAATGGTGCAGGACTTCTCCCTCAGGTATCCGCTGGTGGACGGTCAGGGGAACTTCGGGTCCGTGGACGGGGACAGCGCGGCGGCCTACCGCTACACGGAAGCGCGGCTCACTCCCATGGCCGTGGCGATGCTGGAGGACATCGACAAGAACACTGTCGGGTTCGTGCCGAACTTCGATGACCGGCTGGCCGAGCCGACCGTGTTGCCGTCCAGGCTGCCCAACCTGCTGATCAATGGCTCGTCAGGGATCGCCGTCGGCATGGCGACGAACGTTCCGCCCCACAACCTCGGCGAGGTGGTGGACGCGGTGAAGCACCTGGTCGACAACCCCGAGTGCGGCATTGCGGATCTCCACCAGCACTTGCAGGGGCCGGACTTCCCCACGGGGGGTTTCATCTGCGGGCTGGACGGCATCAAGGAATGCTACGATACCGGCCGTGGTCGGATCGTGATGCGGGCCCGGGCGCAAGTGGAGGAGAGGGCATCTGGCAAGCAGCAGATCGTGGTCACGGAGATTCCGTTCCAAGTCAATAAGGCCCGCCTCATCGAGCAGGTCGCCGACCTCGTCCGGCGTAAGAAGGTGAGTGACATCGCCGATCTCCGCGACGAGTCGGACCGCGACGGCATGCGGGTCGTGGTGGAGCTCCGGCGGGATGCCAATCCGACCGTCGTGTTGAATCAGCTCTACAAGCACACGCAGATGCAGGCCACCTTCGGTGCCATCATGCTGGCGTTGGTGGATGGTCAGCCGAAGGTGATGAATCTCAAGGAGCTGCTCCAGCAGTTCGTCGACCATCGGCACGAGGTCATCATCCGGCGGACGGAGTACGATCTCGAACAGGCGAAGGTGCGGGAGCACATTCTGCAAGGTCTCACGATCGCGGTCGACAACATCGACGAGGTGGTGAAGATCATTCGCAAGGCCAAGGACGTGCCGGCGGCCGATGCGGCCCTGCGGAAGCGGTTCGAGCTGTCAGAGAAGCAGAGCGAGGCCATCCTCAACATGCGGTTGGCCCGGCTCACCTCTCTGGAGATCGACAAGCTCCAGGAGGAGTTGAAGCAGGTCCGGAAGCTCATTCGGGAACTCAAGGGCGTGCTCGCCTCGAAGGCGAAGCGGATGGGCATCCTGAAGGAGGAGCTGGATGACCTGGTGAAGAGATTCGGCGATGCGCGGCGCACCGAGCTCGTGCCCGAGGAGGGCGAGTTCTCGGTGGAAGATCTCATAGCCGAGGAAGACATGGTGGTGACCATCTCCCACGCCGGCTACATCAAGCGCATTCCGGTGACCACCTACCGGCGCCAGCGGCGTGGCGGCCGTGGCCTCAACGGCATGGGGACCAGGGAGGACGACTGGGTGGAGCATCTCTTCATTGCCTCGACCCACGACTACGTACTCTTCTTTACCCACACGGGTCACGTCTACTGGCTCAAGGTTTACGACATTCCACAAGGCGGTCGAGCGGCCCGCGGAAAGCCGATCGTCAACCTCATCCGGATCAGGGCTGAGCAACGCATCGCCGCTTTCGTCGCCGTGCGTGAGTTCACCGATCGGCAGTACCTCATGTTTGCGACGGCGCAAGGGATCGTGAAGAAGACATCGCTCTCGGCGTACGGCAATCCGCGTTCGACCGGCATCAATGCCATCAACATCGAGGCGGATGACGACCTCATCGACGTGCAGCTGACGGATGGCTCGAACGACATTGTGCTCGCCACGCGGTTTGGCATGAGCATTCGGTTTAGCGAGAAGGACGTACGTGAGATGGGGCGGGCAACGACCGGGGTGCGGGGGATCCAGCTGGAGGGCGACGATCGAGTAATCGGCATGGTGGTGATCCGGCGTGATGCGACCCTCTTGGTCGTGAGCGAGCGGGGAATGGGGAAGCGGTCGGAACTGACTGACTACCGCGTACAGAAGCGTGGTGGCAAGGGCATCATAACCCTCAAGCGCAGTGACAAGACCGGTGCCGTGGTGGCCCTGAAGGAAGTGCTTCCGGATGACGAGCTCATGATGGTCACGCGCCACGGCGTCATCATCCGAGTCCCCGTCGAAGGGATCCGGGTGATCGGTCGCAACACCCAGGGGGTCAGGGTGATGAACCTGGATTCCGGCGACGCGGTCGTCGACGTGGCCAGGGTTGTGAAGGAAGATGAGACGGCAGGTGTCGAAGAGCCGGCCGCCGCCCAAGTCGTGAGCGAGGGGCGCGACCAGCGGGAGATGGAGCTGTAGCCTCCGAGTCCTCGGTACGGGTGTCCCTGGGGGAGATCCGCGAGGCCGCCCGCGGGCTCGCGGGGGTCGCAGTGCACACGCAACTCATGCACGTACCTGCACTGTCGGATCACGCCGGCGTTCCCGTGTATCTCAAGCTGGAGAACCAGCAGCCTACCGGGGCCTTCAAGCTCCGCGGGGCATGGACCTTCGTGCGCCGGCTTCCGCCGGATGCACGGGCCCGCGGGGTCGTCACGTACTCCAGCGGCAACCATGGGCAGGCGGTCGCATTTGCGGCACGACGCGTGGGCGCGCGTGCGGTGGTGGTGATGCCCGAGACCGCACCGCAGCTCAAGGTGGAGCGGGTGAGGCAGTGGGGTGGCGAGGTCCAGTTCGCTGGTACCACCTCGGAGGACCGCTGCGCGAAAGCCATGGCGCTGGCGGACACTGAGGGCCTCACGGTGATTCCTCCGTACGACCATCCCGACATCGTTGCTGGGCAGGGCACAGTGGGCCTCGAGATCGTAGAGGACTTGCCGGATGTGGCGCACGTCGCGGTGCCAGTTGGCGGCGGTGGCCTCGCGGCAGGTGTCACTACCGCGGTGACGGCACTCCGACCAGGTGTCCGGATCACGGCGGTAGAGCCCGAGGGTGCAGCTAACCTGTCGGCCGCGCTGGCTGCGGGCAGGCCGGTGCGCCTCGAGCGAACGGCAAGCATCGCCGACGGCTTGCTTCCACTTTCGGTGGGCACGGTTACCTTCAACCACCTCAAGGGCCGCGTGGATGCTGTGGTGGTATCGGACTCCACGATTGCGGAGGCAACGGTGTGGTTGCACACCGAACAGGGCGTGCTCGCGGAGCCGTCGGGCGCGGCTACCACTGCGGCGCTCCGCGCAGGCGTGTTCGCGCCCGGTGGGCCAACTGTGCTGGTGGTGAGTGGGGGGAACGTGGACCCCTCGACCGTCATGGCCCTGGCCGATCGCTAGCCAGCCACCCCTGGCCATGGATACAACCCCGGCCAAGATCCTCGTCGCCGATGACGACCGAACGCTGCTCCAGGCGCTCACTGTCATCCTCAAGGACAAGGGATACGACGTCGTCCCGGTCCAGGACGGCCAGCACCTGCTTCGGCTCCTTGAGGAAGAGCAGCCGGACCTCTTGATGCTCGACATCATGATGCCGAAGATCGATGGCCTGCAGCTCCTGAAGCAGGTCAAGACCGACGAGCGCTGGCGCGATCTTCCCGTCCTCATGATCTCCTCCATGTCACCGGAGGAAGCGACGGTTCGCTCCCTGGGGTTGGGGGCGGCGGATTTCATTGCCAAGCCGTTTCGCGTCAAGGAGCTCACCGCCCGTGTGGAGGCCCAGTTGCGGGCGGGCAGAGAGCTTCGCGAGGCGCGGCTGGAGGCGCAGCAGCGGGCTGACGAGGCAGCGATCCGGGCGGAGATGGTGGACATCTTGCACGAGGTGACCGACGCCCTCGCGCCGGAGGAGGTCTACAACGTCCTTACCCGGCGTGTCGCCAAAGTGCTGCGGATCTCCAAGTGCTCCATGGTGCTCGCTAAACGAGGGGACGAGGTGGGAACCGTCGTTGTCGCCGCGGAAAACCCGATGATCCGCAATCTGGAGATCCGGCTGAGCCGGTATCCTGAGATCCGAAAGGCCCTCAGCACGGACCGCCCTGTCCTGGTGGCCGACGTGCACAGCGATCCCCTGTACGGGGAGGTGCTCGCTGACTGGGAACGCGATGGGATCTCAGTTCGGACACGCTCGATCATCGCGGTCCCGTTTGGCCTGCGTGAAGAGCAGTCCGGCGTCTTCTTCCTGCGGACCGTCGGTGATGAGGCGGCATTGACCGAGCAGGATGTCGAGTTCGCGGAAAACGTGGTGCGGACGGCGGTGAGTGCCATTGAGAAGGCGTACGTGCTGCAGACGGCGCAGTCGGACAAGGAGCGCTACGAGTGGCTGGCGATCACTGATCCGCTAACGGGCTGCCTGAATCGTCGTGCGCTCATGGAGAAGCTGGATGAGGAACTGGATCGGATGCGGCGTTACGGGTTGGCGCTCAGCGTCCTGATGATAGATTTAGACCGTTTCAAGATCGTCAACGATACGCGTGGCCACCTGGTAGGGGACAGCGTGCTGCGCCAGGTAGGAGAGCTCCTGCGGCGGCACGTACGCTCGGTGGACGTGGTGGCCCGATATGGTGGCGAAGAGTTCGTGATTGTCCTTCCGGAGACGGCGCTCAAGGGTGCCCTGGCATTTGCTGAGCGTGTGCGGGAGCGGATCGCCGATCACGACTTCGCCGAAGCTGGCGACCCCTTGTTCATCACGGTCTCAGTCGGGGTCGCCAGCGTTCCGCCTGGCGAGGTTGTCGACCCCGATGCGCTCATAGCGCTCGCTGATGCGGCACTCTACCGCGCTAAGAACGAAGGACGCAACTTGGTACGGTCATGAGCAGACGGTGTCCGAAGTGCAAGACGGTCTATGCGGGCGAAGCCCGCTTCTGCCCCAAGGACGGGAGCCCCCTGGTGGACGTCGGCGGTACCGGCGGTAAGCCTCTCGACACCGGCGGCGCGGCCAAGACGGAGGTGCGGAAAGTCGCCAAGGCGAAGCCGGGCCCCAGTCTGAGCCGTGCCGGGTCGCTGACCAATCAGGTGCTGGACAGCCGTTATGAGATAGTACGGAAGCTCGGTGAAGGGGGGATGGCCTTCGTCTACGAAGCCCGGGACATGAGTACTGGCCGGGCCGTCGCGATCAAGGTGCTGAGCCCGAAGCTCAGTAGGGACCAGAGCTCGGTCGAGCGCTTGCGGCGGGAAGCCGGCCTGGCCATGCGCCTCGAGCATCCGAACGCCTGCAAGATCCTGCGGCTTGGCGAGACGGAAGACGGGCTCATCTACCTCGTGATGCCCTACCTGAAGGGCGAGCTGCTTTCCGACCGCGAAGTGAAAGTCGGGCCGATGGCGGCCGAGGAGGGCGTGGAGATTCTGGTGCATTGTTGTGCCGGTCTCCATCACGCGCACCAGCTCAACATCGTCCACCGGGACCTCAAACCGGAAAACATCATGCTCGTGACGGAGGCCGGGGGGCGGGAGACCGCCATCGTCATGGACTTTGGCCTTGCCAAGGAGAATCGAGCCGGACCGGGGGTAGCCAAGCTCACGGCAACCGGTATCATCCTGGGCACGCCGGAATTCATGAGCCCTGAACAGATCCGGGGAAAGAAGCTCGATGCCCGCAGCGACGTCTACGCCCTGGGCATCGTGGCCTTCGAGATGTTCACGGGAAAGCTGCCGTTCCAGGGCCGCACCCCGCAGGAAATGATGATCGCCCGACTGCGGGGAAAGCCCACGCCGCTGCGTCAGTTCCGATCCGACTTCCCCGCCCGCCTGGAGGCGGCGCTGATGAAGTCGCTCGAAGCCGATCCGAAAGACCGCTACGGCACGACCCTGGAGTTCGGGTACGCCCTGGTCGATGCCACGGACAGCGAGGACCGCGAGCGGCTCAAAGGAATGCTGCAGTAGACGTTCCGTCGTGCTGTCCCAGGAGTCCGTTGCAGAGCACGCGCGCTGCGGCACTGCTCGGCGCGTCGCTTTAGTCACAAACTTCTGACTGCTAACCAGCACCCTTGTCCAGCACCCTACTAGTCGTCCGTCCGCCTGACCGCCCGTCGTCAGGGTCTCTCGAACTTCTGCTGCGGTGTCTCCGGATTGACCACCACGTCCGAGACCACGAGCGCTTTGGTGCGCTTCCCAGATTCGGTGAGGAAATCCCGCCGTACCGCGTAGGGATACTCGATCTGTCCCGCGCGGTCGATCTCGCCCCACACCATCCGATTCAGGGAGGTCTTGCCTTCTTCTACGTACGTGGTCTCGTGCGGGAGCGGGTTGTCCGGGGCGAAATAGTAGGTGAAGACGTCTTGGTGCTCGCCGACCCCTACACCGAACGAGACCCCCACGGCGTGATACAGGCCGTCGGGCGCCCGAGTCGGTGAGCCGGCCTCACCCGACCACTCCGCACCAGGTCGTTCGCGTAGTCCGAGGTATTGGAGGTAGACGCCCGGATCTCGCAGCTTGAACGGAAGGCCGAACCAGTAGAACACGTCCCGGGAGACGTACAGAGCCTCGCGAGTGTCCTTGGCGGTGTCCGGCAGCAGCTCCCCCTCCACAGCCGCCCAGGCAGGATCCCGTCCGTTGAACCCTTGCTGGATCAGGCCCGCACCCTCCCAGCGCTCGATGCGCGACTGCTCACCGTAGGGTCCTTTCTTGATCCACACGTAGCGGGGCCGGCTGCGCCTGATCCGGCCGGTCACTGTGTCGTACAGCACCGTGGTGACGGTGAAGGCGGCCGACTGGAACTCGTGGTACGTCTCCATCCCGCCGACCGCGTCGATCCAGCGCCCCACGAGTGAATCCGCCACCTCATCGCCGGGAAACCAACTGCCGGGCTCAGCGGGTTGAGGCAGGACAAGAACAACGAACGCCAGGAGCACACCGGCCACTGTCGCTAGGACGGCCGGATGATGCGCATTGCGGCGGTGAGCACTGCGACGCGGCAGGGTGACCATTGTCTTGCTCGCGATTTGTCGGCCGGGGATATTAGGCACTTCGCACATCGAGTGTAACGCACGAGTCCATGCGCCGGTTCCCTGCATTTGATCCGCCGGAATACGTCGATTGGAAGCCCGACCCGGCACTGGTTAAGGCCTACCCCTCAGCTTGGGAAGGCGATGCCGAGCGACGGGTCGTGGTCGAGGCCCTGAGTCGGGAGGCCAAGCTCGACCTCTATTCGGGCATGCTCCGTGCCAGACTCCACGATGTGATGCTCAAGCGGTGGGTGCGGCAGGGGATCATCTCCAAGGCATGGCTCGGGACGGGAGAAGAGGCGACGACCATTGGGCCGGTGCATGCCCTCGACCGGACACTAGATCTGGTGACGCCCATGGTTCGGAACGCCGGCGCCTGCCGAGAGATGGGCATGTCCCTTGCCGACATGCTGCGGGGCTACCTCGGCACGTACGACGCCCCCTCCAAAGGACGGGACGGTCACGTTGGGAGCTTTGAGCATCGGGTGCTGCAGCCAATCTCCAACATTGGCAACATGCCGCCCGTGACCGTGGGTATCGCGTTGGCGCTCAAGATGCGAGGTGGAGCAGCCGTCGCGCTGACTTGGGTCGGTGATGGCTCCGTCAAGTCGGGACCGACCCACGAGGCCTTCAACCTCGCCGCCGTCCAGCAGCTCCCAGTCGTGTTCATCATTCAGAACAATCAGATCGCCCTCGGCACGCTGGTGCGCCAGCACCATCTGCCGGGGGATTTCGCCGAGGTGCACCGGGCTTACGGCTGTGCAGGCTGGTCGTTCGACGGCAACAACGTGTTGGACGCCTACGCCGCGACGAAACTCGCGGCCGATCGATGCCGCAGCGGTGACGGTCCCGTGATTCTTGCCGCCGAGACCTTCCGGATGGGCGGACACGCGACGCACGACGAGCAAGATGCCCGGCGACTCATTCCCAGCGAGGTCTACGCGCACTGGGGCAAGCGCGATCCCATAGGGCTGTACGAGGAGTACCTGAAGGCTGAGGGCGTTCTTCAGGCGGAGCTGGAGGAGATCGAGGCTGGAGTGACAGCGGAGGTGGAACGGGCGGCTGAGGAGGCCCTGGCCAGCCGTGAGCACAACATGCCGCCGCCGGAGTCGGCGGTGGACGACGTGTACGCCGGTGACCACAGTGAGGAGTGAGGGGTGAGGAGTGCTCCGCTAATCGCTCCTCACCCCTCACCCTACAACCTCGAACCTCACACCCGTAACCTCGCACCTCATACCTCTCGCTTTGGGGGATCGCATGAACACACGAGGTCGCACCCTGGTAGCTGCTGGCGCCTTGGTTGCCGTTGGGGTCCTGGCCCTGGCCGTCCGTTCGACTGGCAGCCTGACTGCTCAACAGGACTACGGCGCCCGCCTGGAGGCTGCCACCACCCACGGCGAGTGGGTGAAGTACACGGGAGTCGCCGGCGATACCGTGGTGGCCTACATCGCTTATCCGGAGCGCAGTGATCCGGCACCAGCCATGATCGTCATTCATGAGATCTACGGCCTGTCGGATTGGGTTCGTGTGGTGGCCGACGACTTCGCGTCAAAGGGCTATGTGGCAATTGCGCCCGATCTGCTTTCGCGCCGGGGTGGAAGCGAGGGTGCCGACGACGCTCGTCGGCTGATCCGGGATCTTCCACCCGACTCGATCACGGTCGACCTGAATGCCACGTTCAGCTACCTGCGCTCCCTCAAGGCGATCCGTGGGGACGCCATCGGCGTCATCGGCTTCTGCTGGGGTGGAAGCCAGAGCTTCCGGTACGCCACCAACAACTCCGATCTGAAGGCTGCGGTGGTGTGCTATGGTTCGGCGCCGGACTTGGCGACCGTGGGGAAGATCAGGGCCCCGGTGCTAGGGGTCTACGCCGAGAACGACGCCCGGATCAATGCGAACCTGCCGGATGTCGAGCGGGCCATGCAGGAGGCCGGCAGAGCGTACCGGTACACCATTTATCCTGGAGCCGGCCACGCGTTCCTTCGCCGGGGAGCACCGGCTGCGGAGGTGGAGCGGGCGTGGCGGGATGTGTTCCGGTTTCTGGCAGAGCAACTGGGGAACTGAGTACTACGGGAGTGAGGAGTGAGGGGTGAGGAGTAAGGGGTATGGAGGGAGGAGCGGAACAGACTCCTCACCCCTTACTCCTTACTCCTCACTCTCTACTCGCCGTCTCAGCCGGTTAGTCCAATCACCGGCTTGATCGCATCCCACACGACCGGCACCATCAAGATCATCACGATGAGGAGCACCACGGGCGCCAGGTAGCGCACCAGGTACGCCCACGTTCGCCTCGCGGCGACGCTGTCGAGTCCGTCCGCCAACTCGGCATCGGCCTGCGGAAGGAGCCTGTAGCCCACCAGCAAGCTCGTGAAGAACCCACCGACGATGAGAAGGAAGTTCCCCACGAACTTGTCGGCAGCGACGAGGAAGTCGATGCTGAAAGCAGACGGCAGGCCGCCGATGGCGATGAGGGTGCCGAACACGATTGTCGCCTTGGTCCGGGTCCATCGCCAGCCATCAATCACCGCCGCCACCACCACCTCGAGGAGCGAGATCGCAGACGTGATCGCGGCGACGAACAGCATGATGAAGAACGCACTGATGACGACGTTGCCGAGGCCACCGAGGCTGTGCAGGCCGGTGGGCAGTGCCATGAACAAAGTTCCCACCGTGTTGTCCGATATCGCGCCGCCGAGGCCGATGGTCTCGCCCAGTCCGAAGTGGAAGACGATGGGGAAGACGACGAGCCCGGCAACGAAGGCGACGCCGAAATCAGCCGCAGCGACGGTTCCGGCTTCCCGGCCCAGGTTCTCCCTGGAGCGGAGATAGGAGGCGTAGGTCATGAGCGCTCCCATCCCCAGGCTCAAAGAGAAGAACGCCTGCCCCGCCGCGAGTACGATGATGTCGGGATCGACGAGCTCGCCTAGCTGCGGCTTCAGATAGTAGCCGTACCCTGCTCCGCTCCCGCTCAACGTGGCGGCCCAACCAGCCAGGCACAGCAGCATGAGGAAGAGCAGCGGCATGAGGATCAGCGCCGTACGCTCCAGGCCCCGCTTCACGCCGGCGACGACGATCCCGACGGTCATCGCCATGAAGGCGAGGTGGGTGAAGATCGCCGGCCAACCGGTGGAGACGGACCCGAAATACGCTTCGGTATCGATGGCAATGGCGTTGCGCACCGCGTCGACCGCGTAGCGCATGGTCCAGCCGGCGATCACCGAGTAGTACGACAAGATCCCGAAGCCGCAAACCACGAACAACCATCCAAGGGGTGCCCAGCCGGACCCGCCCAGGCGACGGACGGCCACCACCGGTGATTCCTGCGATAAGCGGCCGACGATGAACTCCGACGTCATGAGGGGGACACCGATGAACGTGACGAACACGACATAGAGTATCACGAAGGCCGCCCCGCCCCCTTCGGCGGCCACGTAGGAGAAGCGCCACATGTTGCCGAGTCCGACCGCCGAGCCCACGGCCGCGAGAATGAAGCCGGCTCGGGTTGCCCATGCGTCGCGAGTGGTGGTCGGCTCGGGAGTGGTCATTGAGAGATCTCCGGGTGTGAAAGTCCTGGAAGCTTATGTGGCTGGTCTTGCATGTCCTGGGACGCCGTGCCAGGGCCCCGACGAACCACTAACCACACAACCACAAACCACTAACCACCAACCACCAACTGCCGTGGAGCAGCGCTGACCCTCCTGACCTTGTTCCCCTCCTGCCGTTTCTCCCCCTACTGCCGCCCACTGCCATCAAACATCTGCGCGCGGCCCCCCCGTTCCCCGGTCGGCCGCACGGATCGCATCCCACGCCGCGTCGAATACCTGCTGGGGGCCAATGTGCTGGGTCGTCCACTCCTTGTTGGCGATGCGATCGAGGGCCAGCACGACGAGCGCCAGCCACACGTCGGTCCAGAGCTCCACTAATCCCGTCCGCACTTCGCCCGCAGACTTGCCGGACGCGATTACGTTGCTGAGTTCTTGTCGGAGTTCCCGGAAACTGTCGCGACTCTTGGCGTCGAGCAGCCCACCATGGCGGGTCAGGAACACCAGCTTGATCAGGGCTGGATCGCGGCCTGCCAGGTCGCGCCAGGCGAGGGCGATGTGCTGCAGGCGATCTCGGCAGCTGGCGGACGCTGGGGAGTCCTTGACGTAACTGATGAGCAAGCGCAGCGCCGCTCGATAGATCTCGTTGAGGAGATGTTCTTTGCTGTCGAAGTGTCGGTAGATGGTGCCCTCGGCGACGCCGGCCCGGCGGGCGATTTGAGGGGTGGTGCTGGCGTGATATCCCTGGCTGGTGAACAACTCGAGCGCCGAGCGCACTAGGCGCTCCCGGGTTCCCCGCGGGTCGCGCTTGCGCCGAGGTACGGGCTCGGAGCCTCCCGGGAGGTGAGTCATCACTCACAACTCTAGCACGGGAACCCAGGTCTGCCAAGGCAGGTCGGCAACGGCGACTGTAGGATTGTCTATCTTTCACCGCGAAGGGAGCATTCGCGGAGCAGCGAGCTCGAGGAAGGCATTGGTGGCCCCCCTGGAGATTGCTCGGTTGAGGTCATGGGGAGGTAGGGATCTGGAGGTGTGTGGTGACGGTTGGGGGTGGGTTGGACTTCAAGACGATCTGGGGCAACGCGATCCCTTACGATCGGTACATAGCCGAAGCACAAGAGCTGCGGGGGCTATGGGAAGGGGTATATCGAACCACGCAGGTTCCCGACTGGGCGATCGAAGTAGTCCGCGCCCGCGGCAGTGGCCTTCGCCTACTCTTCATCAGCGAGGATTGGTGCTGGGATGCAGCCGCCACGTTGCCTGTNNNTCGCTCGATACCGATCGTCATTGCTCTGGACGCCGATTACCACGAGTTGGGGCACTGGGGTCCGAGGCCCAGGGAGCTTCAGGCCTGGGCGGTGGCGAACAAAGGTCGCCTCCCCAAGGGAGAGTTCTATGCAGCGATGCGGCGCTGGCAGGTGGCGGACGGGGGGGAGTCGACTATCAGGGAAGTGCTTGAGTTACTGAAGTAACTGCGGCCCCGCCCCGCTCCATCACCACCCCGGCGACAGCCATCCGCCGCCCTTCCGCGCCGCTGGCGGCAGAGGCGGCAGGTCAACGGCTGCATGCTGCTGCCCACTGCCGCTCCTGCCGCTGTTTGCCCCTCACCCGCTGCGTCCCGCTTCTACCGCTCCCTGCCGCCGTCTGTTAGTACGTCCACTGCGTATGGAAATGTGCCGTGAAGCCGTCCGGACCGACGGCAGTGGTGGTCCCGAGGATGCCGGCGCGGAAGAGCTGGACGAAGAGACCGAGACCACCTCCCACGTGGAGGTCGTCGGTAGTGAGGCGGAACTCGTCTACCGGAAACACCCGGCCGGCGTCGAGAAATCCCACTAGGGTGACCCGGAAGAGCGTGGGCTCCGCGAGCAGGTCGTACCGCACGTCGAAGTTCGCCAGCAACTTTCCGGCGTCCAGTAGGCGGCGCCTGCGGAGGGCCCGGTGCGAAGACGCGCCCCCAACCCCAAAGAAGGGATCGCTGCTCGCCTCGATATGGTAGAGCGAGCCCAGGCCAGGCGATCCCGTCATCGACTGGCCCACCACCCGGGCCGCGAGTAAGAGGTTGTGCCGCACTGGCAAGTAGCCGGTTGCGGACACGGTGGCGCGGGTGTAACTGAGGTCACCGGCCACGGTGGAGTCGGCGAAACCGTAGATCGCTTCCAGCCGCACGCCCCGGCGCGGCGCGACTTCATCGTTCCGCGTGTCGAACACGAGCCCCACCCTCCCGGAGATGTCCGCAGTGCTGATCCCGATGGTCGGGTCGAGGCCCGCCTGAAGGTCTGCGGCGAGCTGGCTCGCGCCGGGCAGGGTGTCGATGCGCCATCCCTCAGCGTGGAACCCGGTCAGCACCCGCAAGCCGCCGATGATACGCCGCTGGATCTCACCACGGGCGATGAGTCGACGGTTGTCCGAGCGGTAGAAATGGGGCTGGGCGTCGGTGACGTTGTCCCCGTCGAACTCGGCGTCGTTGCCGATCCCGAAGAAGTTCTCTCGGGCACGCCGGACGGCTTGGAGCACGAGGGTGAGCCGCCAGCCGTCGAGCATCTTGGGAAACCGAGCCGCCAGCTCCAGGCCCTTGCTCCCCGAGGTGGCAATGTGGCCGTCGAGAGTAATGGTCCCTCGGTAGGGTGGAGGCGCGTTGTAGTCGTCGTATCCCAGTGGCCTGACTTGCGCGTAGTAGAGGCCGAAGGTGACGCCGTCTCGGGGCGTCCAGTACACCTTGGGGTAGGCGAGGTCCGTCCAGCTGGGGCCCAGCGTCGGCAGGTTGGGGATCTGCGCCAGGCCCGCGCTGGCGGACACCGTCAGGGCGAACAGGGTGGCGGCGGCGGTCCTCACGGCTCTCGCTCGAAGAGGTATGCTGCGTCGTGGTGCGCCGCGGTCTCGCCATCGAAGGCGGCGTAGCGCCTGGGCGTGAAGGCCGCCGCGCCGAACTCGCCCTTCTTGTTCACGGCGTAGAACGTGAGGCCGAACGTCGGCCGACCCTGCTCGTCCAGCAGACGCGGTTCGGAGGTAGCGATCACGCGCCTGAGGGTCTCGAGTGCCGCGTCGGTAGGCTTCATTCCTCGCCGCATGAACTCCACGGTGAGAAAGGCACCACACACCTTGATGTTTGCCTCGCCGCGTCCGGTGGAGCCTGCGGCGCCCACATCGTTGTCGGTGTACTGGCCCGCCCCGATGATGGGGGAGTCGCCCACCCGGCCCGGAATCTTCCACGAGAGCCCACTGGTGGTCGTGACGGACGAAAGCTCGCCTCGGGAGTTGACGACGTTGCAGTTGATCGTGCCCTGCTCCCGGATAGTCAGGCGTTCGTCGCGGGGCACGTCGAGCCAGTCGTCCCTGGACCCCCGGTTGGCCCGCCAGTGGAGCCAGGCCTCCCGGGCGCGATCGGTGAGGAGGTTCTCTTCCTTGAAGCCGTAGGACAGGGCGAACCGTTTCGCTCCCTCGCCCACGAGCATGATGTGGTCGGTGTAGAGCAGTACGTACTTGGCCACCACGCTCGGTGTCTTGATACCCTCGAGAGCGCCCACCGCACCGGCGCGACGCGACGGCCCGTGCATGCACGACGCGTCGAGCTGAACGACGCCCTCTTCGTTGGGAAATCCTCCGTATCCGACGGATGCATCGTTGGGATCGAGCTCCTGGATCTTCACGCCTTCGATGGCTGCATCGAGGGTGTCCACCCCTTGTGCCATGAGCTCGCCTGCCCGCTGCACGGCGCGGAGCCCATTGCCGGAGGCGACCGCGACATTCTTGGACGCGGCTTGGATGTGGACGGCCGGCGCGCCGCGGCCTACGCCGAGTTCAGGACCCAGAACTGCCCCAGCGGCGAGCCCCGATGCCGCGCCCAGAAACTCCCGTCGTGAAAGCGTATCAGACACGGTTCACCTCCTCACAGAATGGAACAGCGATGGGGGAAGCATCGCGTATTGACTGCGATCCGAAGATAGTCTCTCGAAGGCCGATGGATCAAAGAGCCCTCCGCACAGTCCGTGGGAAGCGGGCAGCAGCGTCGCCCCCCAGACCTAGAGGCCCCGGTGATGCGTCTGACGATGGCAGGCTCGCGCCACCCTGTCAAAGGCGATCTCGCGATCGGTGACCTGCCGTCAGCTTGATTCCCGAATCGGAGGGTCGTACGTTCCGGCTCTCGGTAATTGCCCAGGCATTCGGCTGGGGATCACCTCGGCCGGGCCGAAGCGAGGTGTGATCGGTCCGTGGTCTCTGTGGTGCTGCCGGTCTTCAACGAGCGGGACAGTCTGGCACCCCTCCTCGAGGAAATCGCTGCGACCTTTCGGGAGATCCCGCACGAAGTCGTCGCTGTGGACGACGGCTCGACGGACGGTTCGCTCGACGAGCTGAAGCGGCTGCGTGAGCGACATCGGCAGTTGCGGATCGTCGCATTCGAGCGACGCGCGGGACAGAGCGCGGCCCTGGCGGCGGCGGTGGACGTCGCCATGGGCGAGATGGTGGCGACCATGGATGCGGACGGGCAGAACGACCCGGCTGATCTGGCGGCGTTGCTGCGGGTCCTCGAGGGGCGTCCGTCGCTGGCGGCGGTCGTGGGGTACCGGGCTCGCCGGGCCGATTCCCGATGGAAGGTCGTGCAGAGCAAGATTGCCAACGCCGTTCGGAACTGGATCACCGGCGATACGGTGCGTGACACGGGGTGCTCCCTCAAGGTGATGCGCCGGTCCGCGATCTCCCAAGTGCCGCGGTTCAATGGCATGCATCGGTTCTTGCCGACGCTGATTCGGCTACAGGGTGGTGCGGTGGTGGAGGCGCCGGTTTCCCATCGGCGCCGCTGGCACGGGCGGAGCAAGTACGGCGTGAGGAACCGGGCCATCCGGGGGCTGTGGGACGCCCTGGGGATTCGCTGGTTTCGTCGCCGTGCGCTGGACTACGTGATCAGGGAGGACATCGTCTGACCATGCCACGTCGGAAGCGGCTCGATCCGTCAATCTTCCATCTTCCCGTCGAGAAGATGCAGTCCGGCTACTACACCGATAAGTACTTCGTGCGGGCGCGGGAGGTGCTGCTGGCTGACAATCATCACCCCCGCGTCCTGATGCAGGTCTTCACCAAGACCCACGCGTACCTGGGCGGTGTAGACGAAGCCATCGCGATCCTCAAGCTGTGCTCCTTCTCGTGGGATGATCTCACGGTTCATGCGTTATACGATGGTGACGAGATCGGTCCGTGGGAGACGGTCATGACGATCGAGGGGCCGTACGATGCGTTCGCCCATCTGGAGACGCTATACGTCGGCGTGCTCGCCCGGCGCACCCGGGTCGGCACCAACACCCGCCTGGTGGTGGATGCTGCGAAGCCCAAGGAGGTCATGTTCTTCCCGGCACGACACGATCACTGGCTGGTGCAGACGGGCGACGGGTACGCGGCGCACATCGCAGGAGCGATCGGCGTGTCGACCGACGCCCAGGCGTCCTGGTGGGGGAGTTCGGGCATCGGCACCGTACCCCACGCGATCATCGCCGCGTACGGTGGTGACACGGTGCTGGCGGCGCAGAAGTTCGCCCAGTACATGCCGAAGGACGTAAGGGTCATCAGCCTGGTGGATTTCGACAACGACAGCGTGAATACCTCGCTTGCCGTGGCGCGGGCGCTGGGCGAACAGCTGTACGGAGTGCGGCTCGACACGTCTGGGACGTTGGTGGACAGGTCGGTCATGGATCAGATGGGCTCTTTCGATCCCACCGGAGTGAACCCGCAGCTCGTGTGGAACGTGCGCAAGGCGTTGGACGCGGAAGAGTTCCGGCACGTGAGGATCGTGGTCTCAGGCGGCTTCACGGTGGAGAAGATCCGACAGTTCGAGGAATCGGGCGTTCCAGTAGATGCCTACGGTGTCGGCTCGTCGCTGTTTCGGGATCAGGGCAAGTACGATTTCACAGCCGACGTGGTGATGCTGGAGGGCAAGCCGTGCGGCAAGGTGGGCCGGGTGTACCAGCCGAATGGCAGGCTAGAGCGTGTGGAATAGGCAGTCAGCGGAGGTATTGGCCGACGTCTCGCCCTGTGGCCAGCCCCGCGGTTGGCATGTCTTAGTTCGTGTGTTGGGCGCGGCATGAGTCCGACGTTCTGTAGTGCGTGCATCTTTGTGGTAGGCCGTTACTTTTTGGAGTAGGAGATTCCCTCGGTGGGGGACGCAGCGGTGCCCCAACTCCCGGTTCCACCGCACTTCGATCCGCAGAAGGTCGGAGAGATCTGGCGGGTCGATTACCAGCGCCGCGCGCAGGAGGCCGAGACCTGGGCTGCGCGCCACCGTATCCGACCGGCCTCGACTGATGAGGTGCGTATCTGTCTCATGGTCGTGGACTGTCAAAACACCTTCTGCATCCCGGGCTATGAGCTGTTCGTCGCCGGCAGATCCGGCAATGGTGCCGTCGAGGACAACGTCCGCCTGTGTGAGTTCATCTATCGAAATCTCGCTCGCATTACGGAGATCGCCCCAACGATGGACACGCACACAGCGATCCAGATCTTCCATCCGATGTTCTGGGTCAACGATGCTGGCGAGCACCCGAAGGGTGCCGAGACGGTCATCACACTGGAGGATGTCCAGAAAGGTGTCTGGAAGGTGAATCCGGCGGTCGCGGACTCCGTCGCGGCCGGTGACTACGACTGGCTGAGCCGGCACGTGCTACACTACGTAGAGCGGCTCGTCCAAGGACGCTACCCGCTCATGGTGTGGCCCTACCACGCGATGCTCGGCAGTGTCGGACATGCGCTCGTCTCGGCGGTTGAAGAGGCGATCTTCTTCCACAGCGTTGCACGGCAAGCTGCAACTCGGTTTGAGGTGAAGGGAGACAACCCGCTGACCGAGAACTACTCGGTGCTGCGTCCCGAGGTTCTCGACGGTCCCGGCGGGAAGTCGATAGCGGAGAAGAACACACGATTCATCGAGCGGTTGCTCGACTTCGACGTCGTGGTCATTGCGGGCCAGGCCAAGAGCCATTGCGTGGCCTGGACTATTCACGACCTGCTTAACGAACTCAAAGCGAGGACTCCCGGCCTGGCGGAGAAGGTCTACATTCTGGAGGATTGTACGTCGCCCGTTGTTGTCCCGGGTGTCGTGGACTTCACTGAACAGGCGGATGAGGCATTTCAGCAGTTTGCCGACAACGGGATGCACCTGGTCCGGTCGGTCGAACCGATCGAAGCCTGGGCCGGAATCAAGGTGTAGCGGCCAGACACGACCGGCCCTATGCTTCGTCGCCAATGCCCGCCCATGGCAGCGTGGCGTCCCCCAGGAGGCTTTGGAGGCTGTGACAACGAACTCATATGACCTTTGCGGCATGATGGCCTGCCCAGTGGCCACCAGTATCAGTTGGCTGGCATGACCGTGCCCGAGTTCGGGCGGTTCTTCCTGCCCGGGCCTACAGAGGTTCACCCCGACATACTCAAGGCCATGCAGCGCCCCATGATTCCTCATCGGGGGCAGCAGATGGTGGACCTGCTGAAGGGGTTGGAGGCGCCGCTCAAACAGCTGTGTCGCACTGAGCGGAATGTGCTGATCGGCACGTGTGCCGCGACAGGCTTCATGGAGATGGCAGTGCGCTCGGGGGTGCGCCATCGGGCATTGTGCTTGGCGGGCGGTGCCTTCGGCGAGCGGTTTGCCGGAATCGTTGCGGCTACGGGCCGCGAGGTCGTCCGGCTGGAGGTGGCCCTGGGTCGAACGGTAGAGCCGGACATGCTGCGGGACGCCCTGCGACGGTCTGACGCCGATGCGGTGACGCTAGTCCACTCCGAGACCTCCACCGGTGCCCTCGCACCCCTCGAAGAGTTGGCCCACGTGGTCCACGAGTTCGACGATGTCATGCTACTGGTGGACGCCGTGACCTCCATGGGAGGGTGCCCGGTGGAGACGGACGAGTGGGATCTGGACTTCGTGTTCACCGGCTCGCAGAAGGCGTTGGCTCTCCCTCCTGGCCTCGCCCTGGGCGTGGCGTCGGAGCGGATGCTCGAGAACGCAAAGAACATCCCTGAGCGGGGTGCGTACCTCGATGTGGTTGCCTTCCACAAAGCGGCCGCCAACTACCAGCCCACCAACACGCCGGCCCTGTCGCAAGTCTATGCCCTGGAGGCCCAGCTCTCCCGGATTGACGCGGAGGGTGGTGTGGAGGCGCGGTGGCGTCGGCACGACGAGATGCGCAGGGTCGTTGAGGAGTGGGTGTGCGGTCCGGGTGGGGAACTCGGGTTCACGTATCTTCCCCGAGAGGACCGGCGGTCGTGGACCGTCTCGTGTCTCCGCGTGCCGGAGGGCGTCAATGGAAGGCAGCTGGTGCATGCCATGAAGCGTGAGGGCTGGACCATCGGTACCGGCTACGGCGAGCTGAGGCACTCTACCATCCGCATCGGCCATATGGGCGATCACACACCTGCGGGCGTTCGTGAACTGCTCGGGGCCCTGGAGAGCGTTGTGCCATGACGTACGTGGTCGTGGTCGCCGACCGGATTGCGGAGCCGGGACTCGCGCTATTGCGGGCCGAGCCGGAGCTCGCGGTCATCACCGTCGCCGGCCAGCGGGATCGGCTGCGGCAGGAACTCGAGAGGGCCCATGCGCTGATCGTACGCTCGGACACGCAGGTCACCGAGCAGCTCATAAACGGTGCCCCACATCTCACGGTCGTCGCCCGGGCCGGCACCGGCGTGGACAACGTCGACCTGGAGGCGGCGACCCGCCGCGGCATCGCGGTGCTCAACGCGCCCGGTGCCAACACCGTGAGCGCCGCCGAGCATGCCATCGCCTTGCTCCTCGCCCTGCTGCGGCGCATCCCCTGGGCCGCTGCCAGCATGCAGCGGGGTGAGTGGGAGCGAAAGCGGTTCCCAGGTACCGAGCTGCGAGGCAAGCGGATGGGGCTGGTTGGCCTCGGCCGGGTCGGCGTGCGCGTTGCCAACGTCGCCCGGGCCTTTGGCATGCGAGTGGTGGCGCACGATCCCTACCTGCCGGAGGAGCGTGCCCAAGAGTTGGGGATCGAGCTGCAATCATTGGACGAGTTGCTCCGGAGTTCCGACGTCGTCTCGTTGCACACTCCCCTCACTGAGCAGACGCGAAACCTCATATCCGCGGAGCGGCTGGCCCAGATGAAGCCCACTGCCGTGATCGTCAACACGGCCCGGGGCGGCTTGGTGGACGACGTGGCCCTGGTGGAGGCACTGGAAGCGGGTCGGATCGCTGGCGCCGCCCTCGACGTGTTTGAGCCGGAGCCGCTCCCGGCCGACTCGCCCCTCCGGGGTTGCGACAAGGTGCTGCTCACGCCCCATCTCGCGGCTTCGACCTCCGAGGCCCAGGAGCGCGTCGCCTGGGAGATCTGTGCGTACGTTCGCGAGGCGCTGCTCACCGGATCCCTGCGGGGGGCGGTCAACCTGCCTGGCGTTTCCAGTGAGGTGATGGCGCGGCTGAGCGGGCTGCTGGAGCTGGCGCGGCGGATCGGTCGTTTGGCTGCCGGTCTCGCTCGAGACCGAGTGCAGTCGGTCGAGGTGTCCTACGGTGGGAGCGATGATGCCGCTCCCCGGCCTACGATGCTCGCCGCCGTCGAGGGAGTGCTTTCGGCGATGGATGTGGAGCCCGTGAGCATGGTCAACGCAGCGGTGCGAGCCCGCCAGCGAGGGATGTCAATCGGCAGGCGGGTGGGAGCCCCGGTCTCGGGGTTCGAGACTACGGTCGGTGTCACCCTCGGTGCGCCCGATCGCACCGTCACCGTGGAAGGTGCCATGCTCGGCGAGCGCGTGGGCCGCGTGATACGCATCAACGGCTTCGTGGTGGATGTACCGGCCGACGGCTACGTGATAGTGTTGCGAAATCGTGACGTGCCGGGTGTGATAGGTCGGGTAGGCAGCCTCCTTGGTGAGGCGCAGATCAATATCGCGTCCTACCACCAGTCCCGGTTGGAGCGGGCTGGGACCGAGGCGCTGGCCGCGATCGTGGTAGACCAGGTTCCCAGCGCGGCCGTGCTTCAGGAGCTGGAGGCGCTGTCCGACGTGCTGGAAGTGCGGTTTGCGGTGTTGAATGGAAGCTAAATACTGAGCAATTCGCAATTTTCAGTTCGCAGTTCGCACAGTCTTGGGAATCCCCGGATTGCTTATTGCGAATTGCGAATTGCGCCAGTCACGCCGCCGTCCGGCTCCCCTTGGCCCCCAGCTTGAACGAGCTCACCGCCGCCGTGAGGCGATCTGCTGCCTCGGCCAGCTGGGCGGCGGAGCCGGCAATCTCCTCCGTCGACGCACTCTGTTCCTGGGCTGACGCCGCGATCTGCTCTGCGGCTGTCACGACCGAGTCCGTCACGGTCGCGATCGTCTCCAGCCGCTGGGTGATCTCTTCCACGAGGCGTCGCACTTCGCCCGCCGCCCCGGAGATCTCACCGGTCCACGCGCTGGTCTCGGCTGCGCCCCCCGCGACTTCCTGTAGCCCACCGGCTGCCGATTCCGCGATCTGACGTACCGAGGTGCTCGCCTCAGCGAGGCGGGTAAGCCGATCCCGCGTCGCCTCCAAGGTTGCCAGCACATTGTGCACCGTCTCCGAGGTAGTCGTGGCGGCCCGGGCCGCTTGGGTGGCGAGCTTCCTTACCTCGTCAGCCACTACCGCGAACCCCCGGCCCTCGCCGCTAACGGCCCGGGACGCCTCAATGGCCGCGTTGAGGGCAAGCATGTTGGTCTGCGCCGCGATAGTGCGCGCCTGCCGTACGAAGGTCTCGATCTCCTCTGACATGTCCGCCAGGCGGCGCGCCTCCGCGACGCCCTCCTCGAGGTCACCGGCGAGTTGGGCTAATTGCTCGCTGCCTGCGAGGAGCCGCTCCCGATGCTGTTCCGCGGTCTCGAGCAGCGACGCATTGCGCTCGGCAGCCACATTGGCACCGTCGGCGAGCGTGCTGGTGATCCCAAGAATCCTGGTGGCATCGCTGGCGGCTTGGCGGACCATCTCCGCCTGATCCGTGGCCTGGCCCGTCAGATTCTGGCACGTGTTGGCCATCTCTTGGGTGGAAGCGGACATCTGCTCCGTACTCGCGGAGATCTCCTCGGCCATGGCAGCGGACTCCTCTGCCGAGATTCGGATCTGGCCGACTAGCTTCCGGAGTGCCTGGACCATGCTGTGGACCGAGGTGAGTAGTTGACCGACTTCCTGAGAGGCGGCCGTCTCAGTTCCCACGGTGACCGATAGGTCACCGTCTGCCACCCGGCTCGCCACAGTGCCGGCCATCCTCACGGGTTGGGTCACCCGCCGATTGAGCCAGTTCGTTACCCACCAGATCAACGCCAGGACGAGCAGCAGCGATCCCGCCGCCCCCAAGTAGACCGTACGCTGCATCGACCGTGCGGCGGCAAACCTGGCCTGCGCCGGTTCCCGTACAATGGCCCACCAGCGCCCCCGATTGGTGGGCGCGGTCGCCACGAGTTCGGGCCCCGTGGTCAGTTCGACCAATGCCACCTCGATGCCGGAGGAGAGCGAGACGGCGTCCGCTTCAGGGAACACCCGCAGTAGGCTGGTGCTGTCCTGGGACAGAATCACCCGGCCCGTGGAGTCGGCGATCTCGACATCGTACCCCTCTTGATCGTCCGAGACGTTCAGCAGCCGGGCGAGGCGGAACAGCCATACCACGCCTCGTATCACCCCCAGCGGCTCGCCCGTCGAGGGGTCGGAAATCTGTACCGCGAGCTCCACCGTCACAGTCCCCGCCGCGGAATCGAACGCAGCGGCTCCCTGATAGGATCCCGTGTCGAAGGCGGTACGCCACCATTCCTCGTCGGCTTGTGCGAAGTCGGTGGTTGCGGGAGTGCTGGTGACGTTCAGGCCGTGGCGCTCAGTGAAGAACACGTCGGTGAAGTCGGATGCATCGCCGAATTCGGCGAGGAAGCTCCCAAGCACGGTGTCGACTCGGAGCGCCCGCGTCGTGGCGAAGCGGCGCTCGAGGTCGCCGGCCGCCGCTCGGTCCAGGCCACGGCGCTGGGTCTCGCGTCCCGCGCTGCGTGCGGCTTGTACGACGGAAGGGGTGCTGGCGAGGAGCGCGAGCGCGATGCGGCGTTCTCGCATGTACTCATTGGCAGTCCCCGACGCACGGCGGGCAGCGCCGGCTATGCGCGTTTCCCCGCCATGCCTGAACTCGCGTTCGGCGGCGCGACTGGCCAGGAAGGCTGCGAGTGCGATCGTCAGGACGGCGATGGGGGCGCCGACTAGCTGCACCCGTTTGCGCAGATCGGCGGATCGGGCAGGCATAACGTAGCGCAAAGCTAGGGCAGGCTTCCAGGGGTGGCAAGCCGTGGTAGATTATGCCTACCATGGCCGTAGCACGTTCCAGCACAGACACCTACGATCCCGAGGCAGTGGAGGCGAAATGGCGCAGCCGCTGGAAGGAGCGGCGCACCAACTCGGCGGACCTCCACAACGCCGGCCGGCCATACTTCAACCTCATGATGTACCCATACCCGTCGGCGGAAGGCCTCCACGTTGGGAACGTGTTCGCGTTCGTGGGAGCCGACGTGCACGGCCGGTTTCGCCGGCTCCAGGGGTGGGACGTCTTCGAGCCCATCGGGTTCGACGCCTTTGGGATCCACTCGGAGAACTATGCGCTCAAAGTCAACGCGCATCCTGCCGAGCTCATTCCGGCTAACATCACGCGTTTCCGCGAGCAACTTAAGCGCATTGGGCTCATGCTGGACTGGGACCACGAGGTCCAGACCATTGATCCCCGGTACTACCGCTGGACGCAGTGGATCTTCCTCAAGCTGTTTGCGGGAGGTCTCGCGGAGAAGAAGAAGGCGCCGGTGAACTGGTGCCCCGAATGCAAGACGGTGCTGGCGAACGAGCAGGTGATCGATGGTCGCTGCGAGCGCCACCCCGACACCGCCGTGCACCAGCGGCTCCTCGAGCAGTGGTTCTTCCGGATCACCAACTACGCCGAGCGGTTGCTGGAGAATCACACGTGGCTGGACTGGTCTGAGTCTACCCGCCTGATGCAGACGAACTGGATCGGCCGTTCCGAGGGCGCGGAACTGGTGTTCGAGACGCCGACCGGCGAGCCCATCCGTGTCTTCACGACCCGACCCGACACGGTGTTTGGCGCCACGTACATGGTGCTCGCGCCGGAGCACCCCATGGTCGAGTCGCTGACGACCGCTGAACAACGGCCCACGGTCCACGAGTACCAGCGGCGTGCAGCGGAAATGGACGTCGTTGCTCGCCGGGTGGGAGAGAAGGAGAAGACGGGGGTATTCACCGGGTCCTACGCCCGGAATCCCGCCACCGGCGAATCGGTCCCGATCTGGGCCGCGGACTATGTGCTGATGGAATACGGCACCGGGGCAATCATGGCGGTGCCTGCGCACGACGAGCGGGATTACGAGTTCGCGGAGAAGTATGGGCTGGAGATCCGGCCGGTCATTGAGGCAACGGGGAGCGGGGAGCGGGGAGCGGGACCCGGCGTGAGCGGCTCGGGCTCCGACGCAGCGTCGGGTGGTACCGCTCCCCGCTCCCCGCTCCCCTACACCGGTTGGGACGCCGTCCTGATCAACAGCGCCCAGTTCGACGGGATGTCGTGCCGCGAGGCGGTCCCTGCCATCACAGGGTGGCTGGAGGAGCAGGGTCTCGGCCGGCGCCAAGTGCAGTTTCGTCTCCATGATTGGTGCATCTCTCGGCAGCGCTACTGGGGTCCGCCCATCCCCATCATCTACTGCGATGAATGCGGTACGATGCCGGTGCCAGAGGAAGACCTGCCGGTGCTCCTGCCGGAGTTGGAGGATTTCCGTCCCGACGAGAGCGGCGTGTCGCCGCTGGCCCGGCACGAGGAGTGGCTCCGGGTTCCGTGCCCGGAGTGCGGGAAGCTGGGCCGCCGAGAGACGGATGTGTCGGACACCTTCCTGGACTCGTCCTGGTATTTCCTGCGCTATCCGTCCACCGAGTTCGACGATCGGGCCGTCGACGAAGCTCTGACCAAGAAGTGGTTGCCGGTGGATTCGTACATCGGTGGAAACGAGCATGCTGTGCTGCACCTCATGTACGCCCGGTTCATCACGATGGCGCTGCACGACCTCGGGTACCTCCCGTTCGAGGAGCCCTTCACCCGGTTCCGGGCGCATGGCACCATCGTGAAGGATGGCGCGAAGATGTCGAAGTCCCGGGGCAACGTCGTGGTACCCGACGAGTACATCGCTCGGTGGGGTGCCGACACGTTCCGGATGTACCTGATGTTCCTCGGCCCCTACCAGGAGGGGGGCGACTTTCGGGACGAAGGCATCTCCGGGATCAGGCGATTCCTCGATAAGGCATGGGCATTGGTTGCGGCAGCCCCTCGCGGTGACCGCGGGAAGCGCTCACCCGAGGCGGAGCGGAAGCTTCACCAGACGATTCGAGGGGTCACGAGCGACCTGGAGGAGCTGCGGTACAATACGGCGATCTCGAAGTTGATGGAGTATGTGAACGTGTTGCGGGGGAGCCCGGAGCCGGGAGCGGCGAGCGGTGTGCTGCTGGAGCCGTTCGTCATCATGCTGGCACCGCTGGCGCCCTATCTCGCCGAGGAGTGCTGGGAGCGCCTGGGGCACGGCACGAGCGTGTTCGATGCTGGGTGGCCGGCATATGACGAAAGCCTGGCCCGGGAAGAGGAGATCGAGCTCGTGGTCCAGGTGAATGGAAAGGTTCGGGGCCGGCTCCACGTGGCGCCCGGTCTCAGTGAGAACGAGGCCGTCGAGCGAGCTCTCGCCGAAGACAGCGTAAAGCGCTTCCTGGACGGTCGGGAAGTGAAGAAGGTCGTATACGTCCCGGATCGGCTGGTGAATCTCGTGGTGTGAACTGCCCCCGGCCCATCCCCGCAGCGTAAGTGATTGTGTGGTAGGTGGTTGTGTCGTCAGTGGCTGAGTAGTGAGTGGTTATGTGGTGTGGTGGCAGTGAGTTACAGCCCGGGGCCACTGATCACAAACCACTGACCACCGACCACAAACCACCGACCACCGACCACCAACCACCAACCACACCCCACCGGGCTTCACACCACACCCCGCGACCCCCCTGCGACCCTTTCGCCGCCGAGTGCATCTATCTTATCGGGCATGGCAGAGATGACCCTGGCTGCTCTGGACGAGCTCGCGATCCACCGGGCCAAAGCCGGCGACCTCCGGGCACTGGAGCGGGTGTACCGGGCCTACGAGGGATCGGTGTACACGGTGGCGCGGCGGATCTGCCGCACGGCTGAAGACGCCGAGGAAGTGATGCAGGAGACCTTTCTGGAGGTCTGCCGCAGCATCAAGCGGTTTCGGGGCAGCGCGCCGGGGAGTCTGACTGCTTGGATCAAGCGGGTTGCCGCCAGCAAGGCGCTGATTCGCATTCGGTACGAGAAGTACCGGGAGACTGACGAGCTGCAGGAAGAGGGTGGCTGGGCCGGCAGCCGTGACAACGATGTGGGGTTGCAGATGGACCTGGAGGCTGCTCTCGGGCGGCTCTCAGAAACGGCGCGAGCGGTGGTCTGGCTCCACGACGTGGAAGGATACACGCACGAAGAGATTGCCGAGCTGATGGGCAAGACGGTGAGCTTCTCGAAATCTCAGCTGTCACGGGCGCATGCACGGTTGCGAAGGTTGCTCGGCGAGGAGGCGCAATGCTGAGACATTGCACGATCTCGGAACTCCTGGATCTCCGGGACGGGGAGGGTTCCAGCGCGGCGCGGGCCCACGTGGAGGAGTGCGAGGCGTGTCGGAGCGAGCTCGATCGGCTGTACCAGCGGATGGCGGCGCTCAAGGCGTTGCCGAGCATCAGCCCGCCGCGGGATCGCTGGCCCTTGGTGCGGGAAGGGCTGGTCGCGTCGCGCCGCCGAGTCCGGTGGCAGCGGGCGGGGTGGAGCGCCCTCGCGGCAGCGGCGAGCCTGGTGATGCTGGTGGGGGTCGGCGCCGTGCTGCGCGGCGGCCCGACTGCCAGCGAGGGCGGCTCGGAGCTACAGACGCTGGTTGAGCAATCCAGGCAGTTGGACGAGGCGCTTCGGGTGGTGGGTGCTGAGCGGCGGGTTCTGAATGGCCTGACGGCCCTGGCCATTGCTGATCTAGAGGACCGCGTGGCGGTGATCGACTCGCAGATCGCGTATGTCCGCACCGCCAGCATTGGTGAGCGCGAGATGGAGCATCTCTGGCGCATGCGGGTTGCCGTCATGGATGTGCTGGTGACAACGCATGTGCAGCAGGCGGCCAATGTGGGATTCTGAGAAGCAGCGCGCACAGCTGTCAGCGCTGGAAGGAAGGCCCGTGGTTCGCAGTTGGCAATTCGCAATTCGTGTTGCTGGAGCGGCGACTGCGAACTGCTAATTGCGAATTGCGTACTGCTAAAGCAGACCGCTGATGGCTGTCAGCTTAGGTAAGGAGTTACGAGTCATGAAGAAGTCACTAATGATGCTACTTGCTGCGGCCCTGGTGCTGGTCCCGGCGACCGCTGCGCCGGCGCAGGAGCGCGAGGAGCGGGAGCAGCAGCGGCTGGAAGAGGCTCAGCGGGCGCTCGAGCAGGCGATGCGGGTGCTCGAGGAAACGGTGGACCTGCTTCGCCGAGAAGAGACTGCCGAGGCCCGCACGCAGCTCAGGGAGGCGCTACAGCAGCTGCAGCGGGCAGAGCGCAGGTTGAGCACGTGGGGGATCTTTGCGCCGACGGTCTGGGCGACTACGTTTTCGCGATCGCCGCAGATGGGCGTGTATCTCCGCTCCTCCCGGGACCCGGCCAAGGACTCCATCGGCGCGGAACTGACCCAGATCGTGCGCGGTGGACCCGCGGACGATGCGGGGCTCGAACCCGGCGACATCATCACCAGAGCGAATGGTGAGCCCTTGGGCTTGGTGGGGCGCCGTGGAGAATCGCCTCGCGCGAAGCTGATCGGGATCAAGAATCGGCTGGAGGTGGGTGACACGCTTCACGTGGAGTATCGGCGGGGAGACGAAACCCATACGGCCGACATCGTGCTGGACCGCATCGATTCGCCGTTCACCGTCAGCGGGCGCGCAGAGGTTCCGCGGACGTGGGTCATAGAACCGGAGATCGCGGTGGCACCCCGTGTGGACGTGGACTTGGCACCGCTGATTAGCCGGGTCTACTCGCTGGGCTGGCTGGATATGGAACTCGTCACGCTGGATGATGACCTGGCGGCGTACTTCGGCACCGACGAAGGCTTGTTGGTGATCCGGGCGCCCCGTGACGAGACCTTCCAGCTCAGGAGCGGCGACGTCATTCTCAACATCGACGGCCGGGGGGTCACGAGCCAGTCGCACCTCATGCGGATCATCCGATCCTACGAGCCCGGCGAGGAGATGCAGATCGAGATCATGCGGAACCAGCGTCGCCAGACGCTCACCGTCACCGTCCCTGAACGGGACTTCGGGTTCGACTGGGATCGGGACTGGGACTGGGATTGGGGGCGACGGCGCTAGGGAAGTACGGCGGAACGTTGGAACGACGGTAGGACGGAACGGTCGTTCCAACGTTCCGTCGTTCCGCCGTCCCGCCGTCAGCGTCGCGTCCCAAACAACATCGCGTTGGTGAGTAGCCTCGCCGGTCCGCGCCAGAAGGCCCGGTAGAGGGGATCCTCTGCGAACACCACCACCTGCCCGCGGCCCTGGCGCTCGGCGGCGGCCCAGATCGTCTCGTTGAGCAGTCGCTCCGTGTGGTCGGGCCAGGCGAATCCCGCGAGCAACAGCGAATCGCCGACGAACACCACCGGATTGTCCCCCCGTTCTGACGGGGCCAACAGCGTGCTTCCCCGCAGCATCACCGGGAGCGTCTTCTGCTGGTAACCCAGAGTGAGCCAGTGACTCATGTCGAGGGTAGCCCGGAAGATGGAGCCGGGGATGTACTGGGAGCGATCGGTCTCGGCGGAGGGTGAGGCCAGCGGTGGCGTGAGCTCCGGGTCGCTCGGCAAGCTGTCTTTCTCTTCCCGCTTCTCCTCCTCTCCCTCACCGAGAGCTTTGACCGTACTCAGCCCAACGTCCTCGTGGCCCGGGAACAATGCTGCGTTGTCATAGGCGATTAGTACGCCCCCATCTCGCACCCAGCGCTTCAGCCGCTCGATACCCCCCTGACCCAGCTCCCGTCTGATGGCCCCGGGGCTTCCGCTGGGGATGATGAACACGTTGTAGTCGGACAAGGTGTGCATGCCGCCAACCGAGCCGAGGGCCACCGGCACAGAGGGATGCCGGAGCTCCTGCTCAAGGAAGTGCCACAGGGCACCGTAGCTCGTAATGCTGATCCCCCGGCCGGAGGCCACGGCGATGCCGGGTCGGAACACGGGACGCACGCTATTGGACCCGACCCCCACCTGTCCCGAGTCGGGGAAGGCCGACTGCACGGCCGTCACCTGCACGCCGATCTCGGCCGCCAGGGCTGCGAGGCGGTCGTGCAGCGGGTCGGGGTTGCGGGAGGTCCGCACGACGAACGTGCCCCGGGGGTAGCTGCTGCCGTCAGCCCGGAGGGACTCGGTGCCGACGTTCACGATGAAGCCTTCCCTCAGGAGCGCGAGCGCCAGCTCCACAGCAGCCTGGCGGTCGTTCGGGAAGACGTACGCCGACAGCGCCCGGCCGGAGGTGCCGCCTTGCGGCGCCAGGCTCCGCACAGGGTCGCCTTCGTCGGGAAGTGCTAGAGCGGTGCCAGTGATGGCTCGCGTGTCTTCGGTCCAGTACGCGTTGAGCCCCAGGGTGAGCGGCAGCGACCAGGCCGTGAGATCGTAGAACTCGTATCTCTCCGTTGTCGCTCCCGGCCCGCGGCGCCGGTTCCGCTCGAACCTGGCGACCTGGCGCTCATGGAACTCGGGATCGAGTTCCGCCCGGGGCTCCAGCAGGGCTTTGGCGATGCGGCCCTGTGCCTGGGCGAGGTCCACGACCAGGGCACCAGCAGGGAACGTCCGCCGCTCGGCCTGGGCCCCGGGGCCGGCCATGTAGCTGTGGGCAGCCGATGAGGTATAGGGAGCGGTGAGGCGTGTCACCTCGACGTCATGGTGTAGCAGCAGCGACGCCAGGCGAGCAGCGTTCGTCGCATCGTTCTCCGGTAGCACCACGATCCGCCTCATGCGACCGGCACGCGCTTCGGAGATGGCGGAGCGGTGGAATTCATGGAAGTCCCGCAGCAGCTGTTCTCGGTTGCTGGCCGCGGTCTCGATGGTGGCCAGTGAGGCCACGAAATGGTGCGCGATGCCCTCGGCGAGGGTGATCACCGTGCCATCGCCCCGGCGGCGCTTGAGCGCCTTGCCGCCGTCGGTCTCGTATGTCATTCCTGTGGCGCCGTGGAGCGAGGGCCCAACGTCGAAGTAGCCGGCGTAGAACAGGTCGAACACGTCCCGGGTGTAGTATTGCCACCCGTAGCGGTCGAACGCTGCCGCGTTCCCCTTGCCAAAGGTCTCCTGCCAGCTCACTGACGCCGCTGGGAGGTTACGGTTTACCGGCGGCGCCGGCGGTGGGAAGAAGAACTGCTCGGTGGTGCTATGGAGATCCACGTACACCTGCGGGTGCCACCGCATGACGGCGCCGAGCATCGCCCGAGTCGGTGCCTGCGATAGGGCGATGACGTCACGGTTCATGTCGAATCGGTAGTGGCCGTAACGGCCCCAAATCCCCCAGGGCTCGTTCCATTCGTAGGAATACGGCTCATCGGTGCCCACCGAGAGGGAGTTATACCACACGGCGAAGCGCTCATGGCCATCGGGATTGGCGGAGGGATTCAGTACCACGAGCGTGTTGCGAAGCATGTCCTCTGTCGCGGACTCCTGCGAGGCGAGTAGCTGGTATGCCACCCACATGGCTGCCTCGAAGCCAGCCGGCTCGTTGCCATGAATCGAGTAGGAGAGCATCACCACTGTGGGACTCCGCGCGGCGATCGCCGCGGCCTCCTCGGTCGTGGTCTGTGGAGGATTGGCCAGACGCGCGATGTCGGTCCGGATCTCGTCGAGCCGGGCCAGGTTCTCGGGTGCAGAGATCAGCAGCACCCGCATCACGCGTCCCTCCTCGGTGACCCCGATCCTCTCGGTGCGCACTCGGTCGCCGGCAGCGGCGATCAGCGCGTCGAGCACGGCCTGCTGCTGTGCGTATTGGGTATGCCGCGCCCCGGCGTCGTGGCCCAGGAGGTCGCTGGGCCTCGGGACCGAAGCTCTGTAGGGACCGCGGCCGTAGAAGTCGAACCGCTCCTGTCCTTGGGCGGCGCCCGCAGTACACAGTGAAACGGCCACCAGTGCGGCGGCGAGGGACTTGGTGCTGGCACGTGTGGTTCTCATTGTTCGACGGTGGGTTGAGGACGCTGGCAAACCTACGGTGCGGTGCGGGTCGGCGCGAGAGTCGAATCCGGGAGTTTGCTTGCGCGCATGAGGACCCGTGCACATCGTTGGGTGCGCAGTGCCGACCCCTGTCTAGGAGGCGACCAGGATGCCAGAGCAACTCTTTCCTTGGATGCAGTTGATCGGGCGAATTCTCTTCTCGATGATGTTCATTGGCAGCGGGATGATGCGCCTGTTCAAGCTCAACGACATGGCGGCGTATGCCCAGACTCGCGGAGCGCCGGCGCCCAAGGCCGCCACGGTCGTCACCGGCCTGATTATGTTGGTGGGCGGCGTGCTCGTGTTGCTCGGCTGGCACCGGTTCATCGGGGCGGGTCTGATTGCCATCGTCGTGCTGCTGACGGCGTTCACCCTACACGGGTTCTGGAAAGAGACCGACCCCGTCGTGAAGCAGAACGAGATGAGCCACTTCCTGAAGGACCTGGCCCTCTGCGGTGCAGCGCTCCTCGTCGCAGTCTACGCCGGCATCGAGTGGCCCATGAGCCTGGGAGGCTAACACAGTACTGGGTGGTCAGAGCGAGAACTGTCCAAGGGACGAGCGGGGGCGGCTGTCGCCCTCTGCCGCCGTCTCTTCACCCCCTGCCGGTACGCTCCTCTCCCCCTTCCCCCCCACCTCCCGCCCCCGCCGCTTGCGTGCTCAGAATCCAGACCGCTAGTTGACTCCCAAGATATATCTTGCGATATTACGCACGTTGCAACGGCAAGATATATCGTACGTAGTATCGCAGGGGAGGTGCCATGCTAAAGGGTGACAACCCGTGGGGATGCTTCGGCTTCGACCCGTTTGAGGGCTGGTGGTGGCCCTGGGGAGGCCGCAGGCCCGGGCGCGGCCGTCGTCGGGCCTGGTTCGGGTCAGGCGACATGAAATACGTCATCCTCAAGCTCCTGAAAGACAAGCCGATGCATGGCTACGAGGTGATGAAGGCCTTGGAGGAGCAGACCCATGGATGCTACAAGCCGTCACCGGGCACGGTCTACCCAACACTCCAGTGGCTAGAGGATGAGGGGCTGGTAGACAGCGAGGAGGTCGAGGGCAAGAAGGTCTACTCGGTCACCGATGCCGGCCTCGAGTTCCTAGAGGAGCACAAGTCAACCGTGGAAGACATCTTCGACCAGGTAGAGGAGACCATCGACAGCCTGATCAGCGAGCCGATACCGGAGGTGACCCGCCTCATGGGCCGGCTCTGGCAGCAGACCTATCGCGCCGCTTGGAAGCTGCGGCACGACGCCGAGAAGAAGGGCAGGGTGTCGGAGGTTCTCGAAAAAGCGATCAAGGATCTGGAAGAACTGGTGGCCTAGCTGTCGCACGGCATGACGGGATAACGGCATCACGGCACGATCGCAGGCAAGTAGGTCCCATCGCGTTATCCCGTCATGCCGTGTCGCTATGGTGTCGTCATGCTGTCATAAGCGTGTCGCCTGGCCAGGTGCGGGACCCCAGGTGCTGGGCATTGGGGCTCGTGCCACTAGGACCCAACACCCAGGACCCAGCACCTACTGATTGCGCCCCTCGGGTTCTTCCGCGTTCAGCTCCCCCATCTCCTCCTCCCCCCGTTTCATTCTCCCTGCCTGCCGTAACGATCGGCGGAGAATGAACTCGATCTGCCCATTCACACTGCGGAGCTCGTCCCGGGCCCAACGCTCGAGGGCGTCGTAGACCCGGGGGTCTACGCGGAGAAGGAAGGCCTTCCGCTCGGCCACGGCGGCGCTACCCGTAGAGCGAACCCGTGTTCACAACGGGCTGTGTGCCACGGTCGGAGCAGAGGACCACCAGCAGGTTGCTGACCATCGTCGCTTTGCGCTCCTCATCCAGCTGAACGATCTCCCTTTTCGAGAGCATATCCAGCGCCATATCCACCATCCCGACGGCGCCGTCGACGATCTTCCGTCGCGCCGCGATGATGGCGCTCGCCTGCTGCCGCTGGAGCATTGCGTGGGCGATCTCTGGCGCATACGCCAAATGGCTGATGCGTGCTTCGATCACCTCTACGCCCGCCTTGGCCAGGCGATCCTGGATCTCGTCCTGCAACCGCTCGGCGATTTGCGCGGTGTGGCTTGTGAGGGCCACCTCACCCGACTCATGGGCATCGTACGGATAGTTCGTCGCCATCCCCCGCACCGCGGCCTCGCTCTGTACGTGGACATATTCCTCGAAGTCGTCCACTTCGAACAGAGCTTCCGCGGTGTCGATCACGCGCCACACCACGACGGCGGCGATCTCGATCGGGTTGCCGTTCTTGTCGTTCACCTTGAGCTTGCCGGTCTCGAAGTTGCGCACCCGCAGCGAGACCTTCCGTTTCGTGTAGAACGGGTTCGCGTACCGGAGCCCGGGCGTCTTCACCGATCCCACGTACGCGCCGAACAATTGCAGCACGCGTGCCTCATTGGGATTCACGATGAAGAGGCCAAAGAAGGCGATGAACAGCGCGATCAGTACAAGGCTCGCCGCGATGATCTGCCACACGGAGACTGCTATGATGGCCTGGACCAGCCAGTAGATGACGATGGCCGTCGCGACCAACAGCAGAAACAGCGCGGCGTAGCCGGAAGCGACACTGCGGCGGGTTTCGCGGATCACGGTTACCCCCTAGGTGCGGATATCGGTATGATATCACTAAGATAGCCAGTTGTCAATGACTGAAGGTGTTGGGTCCNNAGGTGTTGGGTCCTGGGCGCTGGGTTCTGGGGGATGCCGCAGGGTTATGTTCCACGACCCTAGGACCCGGCACCCAGGGCCCAGGACCTAAGACTTAGGAGCCAGCACCTGTAGTAGCGGTCAGGTGCCCAGCACCCGTAGGTACTTCTTCCAGGGGCCAACTTCATCCCCGTACTGCTTGGCCATCACCCGGACGACCTGCCCGATGTGGCCGAGGTCGTGCGCCACCCAGGTTGACAGGAGCTGCCGAAGGGTCACCGACCCGAACTCGGGGTGGCTGCCCGTGCGGTCGAGGTCGGACGGGGTCAGCCGCCACTCCCTGAGAGTCCTCAGGTTCCCCGCTCGTAACGACGCAAACTCCTCCAGCAGCTCGTCCAGCGACTTGCCCTTCGACGCGTCAGACTGTGCGAACCGGTCGAAGGGCTCGAACACCTGCGCTTTACCGTGCTCCAGGATGATTCGTGCCCGGGGTATCCAGTCGGTCCTTTCTCCGTGAATCAGGTGCCCTACGACATCGAATGGGCTCCAGCTATCCGGACCTTCGGTGGCCTGCACCCAGGCCGTGGGCAGGCCGGACAGCAGGGCATGCAGCGTGCGCGGCGTACGTTCCAAGACTGCGACCGCGTGCTCGAGTTCGTGTTGCACGATCCGCTCCTTACGCGTGCAGAATGGCTCGCCTACTGGGGCGTGGCGTACAGATCGATGATGCGCTCGATAGCTCGCCGGCAGACCCGGCAGAAGCCCACTCGGTTACGCGTGAACATGATGCAGTCGACTTCGGATCGGTAGAGACCGCTGGCCTCGTACGCGGCGCCCTCGAACGCCCCTACCTTTCCCGCGTGGCGCATCGACGAGAGCATCTTGGCCTCGATCTCCCGCTGCTCGTGGAACAGCTTGTCGAACTCCGCTTCCGGAGCCTGCTCGGTGATCAAGTTCTGGCGCCGGGCTTGAATCTGGCGGGAGTGTTCCTCGAACGCCTCCTTGTCCCAGGGCGTCGGTAGCGGCGTACCTGCTTCCACGAGATCGCGCCATTTCAGCTTCGCCGGATCGTGCAGCGCCGTGACGTTCGGCTCCCACGGCTCGGGATGCTCGACCCCTCCGGTCTCGTAGGCGACCGGAGAGGTATAGTACTCGTCCGCCAGGCCGGCGAAGTGATGCCCGAACTCGTGGATCAACAGGTAGTCCGAGAAATCCGAGTCCACCGCGGCGGTCGCCTGGAAGTTGTGAATCCCGCCGCCGCCGTACTGCTTCTCGTTCACCAGGACGGCCACGAACTCGTAGGGCGCGGCGGACAACACGTCCCGCAGCGTCCGATTGTCCGGCGTCAACACGTACCGCTCGCTGTCGAAGATGCTGTACTGGGTCGCCACGGGATTGCGGCGCCAGCGTCCCGCGTGTGGTCGCGAGACACCAGACTCGGCCGCCGGGAGATCGATGGCCCGGACATTGAAGTCCGATTTGCGGCTCTTGAATGGTTCGTAGGAGAACAGCTGGTCAATGAGCCGTCGCGCGTCGCCGTGGAACTTCGGCATCTCTTGCGCCGCATATCCCTCGCCCAGCAACACGATGTCCACCTTCTCGCTCGGGGGGCCGTGCTCGAACAGGGTCCACACTTGGCC
>JABAOH010138201.1_pt1 | contig 140144 bp, 138 predicted proteins | sample 7062181 | NCBI WGS metagenome assembly JABAOH01 (sample SAMN14538630, study PRJNA623070) | marine sediment metagenome | biome: marine biome [ENVO:00000428]; feature: marine pelagic biome [ENVO:01000023]; material: deep marine sediment [ENVO:00002113]; isolation source: pool of 5 deep marine...
CGCGTATTTCTATCTGTTGATCGACATGCTGATACAGGCCGCTGAACATTTCGGCCTGGACCCGCAGGCGGCTCACAAACTGGTCATGGATACGGCACAGGGCTCCGCCGCACTGGCCGCCGTCAGTGGCGAAACCATGGAAGCCATGATCGAGCATGTGCGCTCACCCGGCGGCACGACGGCAGCCGCCTTCGCGGTTTTCGACGACGAAAAGGTCCGTGATATCTTCCATAAGGCATTTACGGCTGCAAGAGACCGCAGCAGAGAGCTCGCAGAGGAAACAGACAAGTGAAATCCGCGCTGATCTTCATCATTTACGCTTTCGCGCAGCTGTTTCTCTTCATCTTGCTGCTCCGTTTCTGGCTGCCCTGGTTCCGCGCCGATTTTCGTAATCCGATTGCGCAGGCCATCCTGCGCCTCACCTCGCCACTCGTAGTGCCGATACGAAGAATCGTGCCGCCGATCGGGCGCATCGATACGGCGACTTTGCTGGTTGCATTCGCGATTCAGTATCTCGCCATACTCGTGATCCGTGCGCTGAACGGCGCTACCTCGACGATCCTTGCGATCGCGCTGACATCCGTCATCGAACTGGCCATGTTGTCGATACGGCTTTTCATATTTGCGATTATTATCGGCATCGTACTCAGCTGGATCGCACCGCACACTATCAATCCGGCAACGATGTTCATTCGCACGATCAGCGAGCCACTCCTGAAGCCGTTTCGTCGCCTCGTGCCGCCGCTCGGAGGCATTGATGTCTCGCCCGTGTTCGCGCTCATTCTTCTCGGAGCGCTCTCTATCCTGCTCGGCGAAATGAGACCACTGCGCATTGGATAGGCTATAGTGTCGTCCAGCATCGGGAGGCCCGTGAATGACCAGAAGAATACTAATCACCCTGTCGTTTCTCGGACTGGCTGCTTGTGGGGGTCCCAATGAATCAGCCGACATTCCGAAAGCGCAACCGGCCGGTGCTACTAACGCCGACATCGGGGATCACATTGTCCATTTCAACGCTTTGTCGACGGACCAGCTGTCACCCGAAGTAGCCCGCGCCGACAACATCGTTCGCAGCAAGAACCGCGCGATGCTGAATGTCTCCGTATTGAGTGAATCGGACAAGGTGCCGGTCGCCGCCGAAGTCACAGTCAAGATCGTTAATCTGACCGGCCAAATGAAGAGTGTCACGATGCGTCAGATCAATAAGCAGGGTGCGATTTACTACATCGGTGTGATCCCTGTCGCCAATCGCGAGACCCTGATTTTCGATATCAGTGTCAAGCCGGAAGGCGTCGAAACGGTGTCCGAGGTTCGGTTCAAACGGCAGTTCTTTACCGACTAACGTTTCCCTTTTTTCTGTGCTATCGTCGCGCTGCTTTTGACGCGGGCCCGGCCCGTTTTTTTTGTTTTTACCAGGAGTCAGTTCCACATGGCAGCGAACACCAACAAGCCACCCACAAAATCAGAAATCTACGCAAAGATCGTTGATGACACAGGATTGACACGCAAGGACGTGGCTGCCGTGTTTGAGTCCCTTAACGATCAGATCAGGAACAACCTCGGCAGTCGTGGCGCGCCGGGTACGTTCACGGTGCCGGGTCTTCTGAAAATGCGCGTCGTCGAGAAACCGGCGAAGGAGGCCCGTAAGGGGATCAATCCCTTCACCGGCGAAGAGATGATGTTCAAGGCAAAACCGGCATCGAAAGTCGTCAAAGTATCGCCCCTGAAGGGCCTCAAAGACATGGTCTGATTCGCAACACTTAACGAATAATAAAAGCCGGGGCGTACCCCGGCTTTTTTATGCCTCACGGACAAACTCCGTTACGGCCGCCCGCAAGTCCCCAAGACGGCCATGGAAAAAGTGCTCCGCGCCTTCCACGATCAGCAGTTCCGGCCCGGGCTCGAGACCGTTCATCCATTCTATGGTCTCGTCGACATCGACGAGTTCGTCTTCATCGCCTTGAATCACAAGCCAGGGGCATACCGGCTGCCTGCGCAGGCCCTCCCCGAAACGATCCACGGCAGGCGCGACGCTGATGAGGCCATCAACTTCGCTTGACGCTGCTGCGCGAATCGCGATTGCCGCACCGAACGAGAATCCGGCGAGCCAGATCGGTCCCTCCGGATACTCATCCCGCAGCCATTCGAGCGCAGCCAGCGCGTCGCCAAGCTCGCCCCTGCCCTCATCGTGGCGCCCCTCGCTGCCCTCCGTGCCCCGAAAGTTGAATCGCAGCGCGGCCATACCGCTACCGACGAATGCCCTCGCCAGCGTATGGGCGACTTTGTTATGCATCGTGCCACCGTGTTGCGGATGCGGATGGCACACGACAGCGGCGCCGGCAAGCTCGCCGTTGCCAGGCAAATCGAGGACTGCTTCGAGCTTCCCGACCGGGCCATCCAGCCAGAATTTTTGGGATTGGGGCGCCCCGTTCACAATGGTGTCGTATTGGGTTGGCTTAAGTGGATGTTATTGCTGTAAAATTTGGCGGCGAGCAAAAGCAACGACCTCGCCGCACGTTAAGGAATGGCGTATGCCCGAGCTTACCATCACTCATATCGCGCTTCTTGCTGCCGCGGCCGTTGTCGGCGTCGTGCTGGGGTGGGTCGTCCGCGGGAACCGCACAGTAAGCGAAAAAGAAGCAATCAATGCCGGCTGGCAGGAACAGCTCGAAGCTCAGCGCAATGAGCATCAGCGCTTGATGGAGCAGAACAAGAGCCTGATGGAACAAAACAGCCAGTACCAGGCATCGAACACGGACGCGAAAATGCGCGCCAGCGAACTGTCCGATGCACTAAAAGAGGCGTTCGGGCGCCGCGACGAGCTGCAGCGCCAGATCAAGGAGATTCGCGGCGATCTGGACTCCGCTGTGCGGGAGCGTGACGAGCTGCGCAACACCATGGACGCCAGCGCCGAGAATGAGAATGAGCGCGGCGCGGCGATAAAAGAGCGCGATGACAAGATCTTCAAGCTCAGCCGCGAACTCGAAAACTGGCAGGACCGGCTGCCGCCGCTGATCGAGCGCTACAAGCAGCGCAACGAAGAGGCGGAACGACTCGAGCAGGACCTGGCGGAAGCGCAAGAGCGCATCGCTGCTCTCGAAGACATGGTTGGCTCGGACGAGACCCGGGTTGAACCCGTTGATCCCGAGGCTCTCGGGGATGACCTCGATGCATCGAATGAACCAATGGACCAGGATGCCGGTGAGGCTGCGGCAGCTGATAGTGCCGACCAGCCGGATGAGTTCTCATCCATTGACGAGGTCGAGGAACAGGAAGAGTTGGAAGAAGAGCTCGGCGCTGCGGCCGGGGGCAATGTCGATCATAACTCACGTGATAATCTGAAACTCATCAAGGGTGTCGGGCCGGCAATCGAAAAAACGCTTAATGAGCTGGGTATATTCCGCTTCAGTCAGATCGCCGAAATGAGCGAGTACGATATTGACCGCGTCGCCAATCGGCTCAAGGGTTTCCGCAGTCGCATCCACCGCGAAGACTGGATGGGCCAGGCAAGGGAGTTGTTGTTGGAAAAGGCCAGCGGCTAACTGCGGGGCATGCGGAATCACAAGCCACAAACCCTGCTCGTTGCCACTCTGCTGACTAGCGGTGTTCTCGCATCCGCTACCGTCGGCCACGGTACGAACGACCAGGGTTTTTCTGCCGCGGACCGATCGGCACTTGACGACCCTGCCTTCCAAGTCTGGTACCGCCCCGGCAGACTGTCGATCGAGGGCTCGAGCACATCTCCAGGGCATGAAGACGGGTTGCAGCAACTCGTCGACTATCAATTCGGACGCGCCGACGTCGAGTCGAGAATGAGCGCCGCCGTCCTGATGCCCGATTACTGGGAAACGGCGAGCATGCTGTTGCTGCATACCGTGGCGGCAACCGACGCGGCACGAGCAGAGATGACTGATGCCGGCATCGACATCGTCGGCGTCACCTCCGATCCGCATATGCTGCGGACGCGGCTGAAATTCCTGCGCGAAAACGTTGCGCCTGGAATGCAAATTCGCGAGGAAATTATGGTGCTTGGTACGAGTGGCTCACTCGGGGCACTGTGCCAGCGCAACCTCACAAGCGTGGCAGCGCAGCCGGTGGCATTCCACCAGTCGAGCGCCGAACTCAGAACTTCGTCGTTCGCCATCCTGGACCGGATAATCGGTCTGACGCGTGACTGCCGCGATCGCAAGCTCGCCATCACGGGTCACACCGATATGTCGGGCAATGAAGCCAGGAACCGGCAACTGAGCCTCGCCCGCGCCCAATCCGTTGCGGACTACCTGGTTCGAAACGGCGTTCCGGCCAGCCAGCTGATCGTGGCTGGTGTGGGTTCGTCCGACCCGGCCGCGGACAATGCCACGGCTTATGGCCGCGGCCTCAACCGGCGAATTGAATTCGAATTGCGCTGAGCGTTATTCGGTTGCTTCACGGCCGGGCGCCTCCGCGCCGAACAATTCAACCTCGAAGATAAGGGTCGAATTTGGCGGGATTGCCCCCGGATAACCGCGCTCGCCGTATGCCAGTTCCGGAGCAATCGTCAGCTCGCGCTTCTCACCGATCAGCATGCCTGCGACGCCCTGATCCCAACCTTTGATGACCTCATTTGCACCGAGCGTGAAATTGAATCGCTGGCGGCGATCCACGGAGCTGTCAAATTTGTCGCCGCGCCCATCCCCGGATGTTTCATCATGGAACCATCCCGTGTAGTGCACTTCGACATAGTCGCCGGCCTCGGCAGCGCGGCCATATCCATTGTGGAGAATCCGCGCCGAGAGCCCCGGCGCTATTTGAAACCCTTCGCTCGCAGTAGTGTCCGTCATCGCCTGTTCCTCCAATGCTTCCTGGGCCTCACCCTCCGCGGTCGAATCACCGGCCTGCTGGTTGCAGGCGCCGATACCGGCAGCAAGAACGAACGCGAGGGCAAATTGTGCTTTTTTCATATCAGGATCCTTTGAAGTCCAGGGATGCGGAATTTATGCAGTAGCGAAGCCCGGTTGGTTCGGGTCCGTCGGGGAAAACGTGGCCCAGGTGAGCGCCGCAGGAAGCACACACGACTTCTTCGCGCACCATGCCGTGGCTCGTATCGGTGTTCGTACGCACGGCGTCTCCGGCAAGTGGCAGCCAGAAGCTTGGCCAGCCCGAACCCGAGTCGTACTTGTGATCGGAAGAGAACAGCTCGGCTTCGCAGCAGATACAGCGATAGGTGCCGTCTTCCTTGTGCTCGACGTACTTGCCCGTGAAGGCACGCTCCGTGCCTTTCTGTTGAGTCACCGCGTATTCCTCTGCGGTCAGTTTCGCCCTGAGTTCGTCATCCGACGGTTTATTCTCGTTCATGGTCACGTCTTTTAGCCCGTGACCGGATCCGAATCAAGCTCGAGCAGCAGTGTGTTCATGCGCTTGACGTATTCGGCAGGATTCTCGAGCTGCGTCCCCTCGGCGAGCAGGGCGTGATCGAGCACGATATTCGCGAGCGCGGCGAATCGTTGTTCGTCGCCCTCACCCGACAGCCGGCCGACGAGCGGATGATCGATGTTGATTTCGAGTATCGGCTTCGACTCCGGCAGGGTCTGACCGCTTGCCTCGAGCATGCGGCGGACTTGCGGATTCAGTTCGTGTTCGCCGGCCACGACGCAGGCAGGCGAATCGACGAGGCGCCGGCTCACCTGTACCGCCTCGACGCGATCCTTCAGTACCTGTTTGACCTTTTTCAGCAGAGGCTTGTGCTCGGCATCGGCGGCCTCCTGCGTGATCTTGCTTGCACCATCGGCCAGGTCGATTTCCGCACGTGCGACATCCTGCAACGCCTTGCCTTCATGTTCGGTGAGGCTGTCCACGACCCAGCCATCGATACGATCAGTCAGTAACAGAACCTCGATGCCCCGGTCTGCGAGGCGCTCGATATGCGGGCTCGCCGCCGCAGTCGCGTGATTTTCCGCCAGCAGATAGTAGATCTTGTCCTGATCTTTACCCGCCCGTTCGATGTAGTCGTCGAGTGACTGGTCCTGCGCAGCGCCTTCGGAGCGCGTCGTCGAAAATCGCAGCAACCTGGCGAGTTTGTCCTTGTTGGCGTGATCTTCGACGACGCCCTCTTTCAGAACCTGGCCGAACTGGTTCCAGAAGTTTTCGTAATCGCCGGGGGATTCTTTCGCCAACCTCGACAACATATCGAGTACCCGCTTCGTCAGCGCACCGCGCATGGCAGCAAGTTCGGGATTCTGTTGCAGCAGCTCGCGCGACACATTGAGCGGCAGGTCCGAGGAGTCGACCACGCCCTTAACAAACCGCAAATACAACGGCAGAAACTGTTCCGCATCGTCCATGATGAACACGCGCTGGACGTATAGCTTCAGGCCTCGCGGCGCTTCGCGGTTCCAGAGATCGAAAGGCGCGTTGACGGGGATGTAAAGCAAGCTCGTGTATTCACGTTTTCCCTCGACACGGTTGTGGCTCCAGGTCAGCGGGTCGGCGAAGTCGTGGCACAGGTGTTTGTAGAATTCCCTGTATTCTTCGTCATCGATGTCGCTGCGTGGACGCGTCCACAGCGCCGTCGCTTCATTGACGATTTTGTCCTCGGCTTCCTCACCGGCCAGTGTCACTGGAAACGCAATATGGTCCGAGTATTTGCGAATCAGGCTTTCGATGCGAAAAGGTTCGCAAAATTCGGTCTCGTTCTTCTTGAGGCGCAGCGTAACCACCGTGCCTCTTTCGGCCCGCTCGACAGGCTCGACCGTAAACTCGCCCTGGCCGTCGGACTCCCAGCGCACGCCTTCACCCGCACCGAGCCCGGCCCTTCGAGTCTCGACGGTCACCTTGTCAGCAACAATAAATGCCGAATAGAAGCCTACGCCGAATTGCCCGATGAGCTTTGCGTCCTTCTTCTCGTCGCCAGTCATCTGTTGCAGAAACTCTGCGGTCCCCGACTTGGCGATCGTACCGATGTGCTCGACGAGTTCGTCTCGCGACATGCCGATGCCGTTGTCGCTGATGGTTATCGTTCCGTCCTTCTTGCTCGTCTCAACACGGATGCGCAGATCGGGGTCATCTTGCAGAAGCTCGGGTGCCGCCAGCGCTTCGAATCGCAATTTGTCTGCAGCATCAGAAGCATTCGATATCAGCTCACGAAGGAAAATTTCCTTGTTGCTGTAAAGAGAGTGGATCATCAGGTTCAGAAGCTGGCGAACTTCTGTCTGAAAGCCGAGTGTTTCCCGACTCGTAGTGCTGCTCACGCGATAGTCTCCCAATGATTAACATCGATTGCGCGGCTATCGAGGCCGCACCCCGGGGAGACACCATAAGGCCGTATCAGACTATTTCAAGAGGATGATGCGGGGCCGTAACCGAGTGGTAAAGAAGGCCGATCAGCAGAAGCATGGCCAAAGCCATGGCCAGCGGCGGATGCACGACCGCCAGAATGACGCCTCCCGCCTGCAACGCGAGGATCGCAAAAACGGCGATAAGGGAAAGGGTACGGTAGCGAATTCGCTCACTGAGCAGGCGAAAAGCCCCTACAAGGTCGTCGAGATCATCCAGCAGTTGAATAAGCCGTTCCATGATTCCCCGTCAGCGGACGATGGAAAGTATCGGGCCGGCTTTCTTCCCGTCACCGCGCCCGGATTCGCCATCGTCATTCGTCGCGTTATTCGACTCCTTGGCGTAGGCGATGGCCCGATGGAATAGCTCCCAGCGCTGCCTTGCGGACTCATTCTTGAGAGCAACGAGGGGTGATTCTGCTTCCTTGCACTTGTTTGACATACTCTGTAATTCGCGGCTTCAAGCTCAGTAGGATCGACTATAAATAGCGCCGCTTTATACGAGCGTGAGACAGGTCACAGCTTCATTTAGAAACGATGAAAATTGCGTTTCCGATCGCAAAAGTTAGAACCAGTACCGCTTTCACTTGCTGTCTGCTTCTCACAATCGACAACGCCGGCTGCAAGCCGGCGTTGATTAATCCACGAACGAAGGAAACCTGAGACTAATCGGCGTCGTCAGAACCGTCCGGTTCCCAATTGCGCTTCACCTGCTCCGACCAGTTTCGATAGCCCTTCCAGGTATAAAGCGATGGATCGATGCCCGCGCGACGGCCTCGCGGCGCCGGGGCCTTCGAAATCCACTGGCGATACTGTTGCCAGCCATCTGCGTCGTTGGCGGCAGGCTCAGAGGGCGACACGGCATTGCTGGACTCGTCTTTCGACTCGGCATCCGTGCTGTAGTCGTTCACCCAATTCAGGTGTTTGTTATCCGGCATGATTTAACTCAATTCATCCTTTGAGCAAATCCTAAAGGCCGAACCGCGTAAATCACAGGAACTGCATCACAGTGCGGAGTGGCGTTTTTCACATAATAATCAGTGACTTGGATTCGGTTTTTACTTAATGTCAGGTCACCCTGTAGCAGGGCTCGTAATCGCCGCCGGAAATCTTCATCCTGTTCTGATCCACGAATGCGGCCAGCAATTCATCGAGCAGGCGCATGTATTTCCTCGAACCGCTGATTTCGAACGGCCCGTGTTCGTCGATCAGTGCCGCCGTATCCTCGCGAACGTTACCGGACACGATCCCCGAAAAAACGCGTCGAAGATTGACCGCCAGTTCGTGCGTCGGAAGGCCTTCGCTGATATCGAGTTCGGCCATGGCATCGTGCGTCGCGCGGAAATGATGCTGAAATGCTTCCTCGATTCTCAGGCGCCAATTGAAGTAATAGGCATCGCCCTGAACGGTTCTGAATTCTCTTACGCTTTCCAGCCCGGAGTGCAATGCTCTCGCGACAGCGCGTGGATCATCAGTAATGATCGAGTACAGTTTTTGAGCTTCTTTGCCCAGCGTTGCGGCGATGAACTCGTCGATACGCCGGAAATACGGCTCACTCGATTGCGGTCCCGTCATAATGACGGGCAGCGGCTGACCGGCGTTATCGGGATGTAACAATACGCCGAGCAGGTAAAGAATTTCTTCGGCTGTACCAACGCCTCCCGGAAAGATGACGATGCCGTGACCGACACGAACGAACGCTTCGAGGCGTTTTTCCATATCCGGCATGATCACCAGGGAATTGACGATCGGGTTCGGGGCTTCGGCGGCGATTATTCCCGGCTCTGTTATACCGACATACCGGCCACGGCGAATCCGCTGTTTCGCATGGCCGATGGTCGCCCCTTTCATCGGTCCCTTCATTGCACCGGGGCCGCAGCCGGTACAGATATTCAGACCGCGGAGCCCGAGCTCGTAGCCGACGAGCTTGGTGTAATCGTATTCCTCCCGACCGATTGCATGGCCGCCCCAGCAAACCACCAGATCGACATCCGCAGGCAAATGCAACAGCCCGGCATTGCGAACGATGTGGAATACCGCGTCGGTGATGCCATCACCGGTGCCGAGATCGAAACGGCCACTGTCGATCACGTCGTTACGCGTGTAGACAAGATCGCGCAACACAGCGAACAGCAGTTCGCGAATGCCGCGAATCATCTTGCCGTCGACGAATGCATCCCCGGGGGCGTTTCTCAGAGACAATTTGAGGCCACGTGCCTGCTGAATGAAACTGATATCGAAATCTCTGAACGCTTCGAACAGGGCGCGGCTGTCATCGATGGGACTGCCTGAATTCAGAACCGCCAGCATGCATCGCCTCAGGAGCGGATATAGCCCGCCTTCGCCGGTCGACCGCAGCTGATCTACCTCCAGCCGCGACAGGATTTCCAGGCTGCCTTCGGGCCGCACCTCAGCATTTACGGATTCTTCGGGACACACGGCGGGGCCCGTCAGGGACGAATTTCGATGGGCGTATTGTCTTCGGTCATCAGCCAGATATCGATCATGTCGGAGTTCGAGACGGCGATGCATCCGTTCGTCCAGTCCTGCGTACGATAGTAGGTTTCAGACCGCGTCGGCTCGTTAGGCTGCCCGTGGATCATGATCGCGCCGCCGGGATCGAGGCCGCGCTCCCTCGCATTGCGAATATCGCCGTTATCCGGATAGGAGATGTGGATCGACAGGAAATATTCGCTGTTCGGGTTTCGCGCATCGAGAAGATATCTGCCTTCCGGAGTCTTGAAATCGCCTTCGTATTCCTTGTCGCCGACGGGCCGGATACCCAGCGCGATGCGGTAGGTACGAAAGGCCTCGCCATCCTTCATCAGGTGCAACTGGCGCTTGGCTTTCTCGACGACTACGAGATCCGCAAGCGGAAATTCGCTTGCCTGCATTGTCCCGGGCAGGGAAAGCAACGTAGCAACAATCAACAGGCCGATAATTCGCATGTGCGGAGAGTAGCAAACCTTCTGTTGTGGAAAAAAGAGCCGGTTCGGCATTTAGAGCTTACAGGTTTCTTCCTGCGATCCAGCCGATAGCAAAACCAATACCGCCCGCGACGAAGGTGTAGACGGGCAGGTATCGAAAAAGCTGCCCGGGGTCAGCGGGATCCGAAAACAGCCCGTTGAGGTTGACGGACCACGCGTAGTGCAGATAAGCCGACAGGCCCAGCGCAGGAATTGCAAAGCCCAGGGCGCCGAGTGGTAATCGCCAGCCGGCGCCCGTCCACGTGCCGTTGCCGCGTTTCAGGGTTACCGCGCACAAAACCAGGAGTACCGCAGGCGGCACCAGGTTCCGCCACACGTCCGGCCCGCCCTGCTGCACATCGAAGATCCAGAATGCGAACGCCGCGATAAGCAAGATCACCGGCAGCAACCGCACGAACATGAGCCGTAGCATCAGGACGCTTCCATCTTCATGAGTACCGGGAAGTGCAATGCGGTACCTGGCCTGACGGTATGCAGGTCGACCTCCGGGTTGTACTGGCGAAACAGCCACATCGGCACGTCGTAACGGCGGGCAGCAAGAATCCAGATCGACTCACCGGGTTTGATGACATGCTCGGTAACGCCCGAGATTACGTTCTTGCGAAAGAAACTGTCCTGCAGCTCCCTGTGCCAGGCGATGCGGCGTTCCTCGAAAGTCTTTGCGTCGACTTTTGAAAGATCCAGACGTATACGTTCACCGACTTCGACCGGTGTCCGAAACGCAAGTCCGTTGATATCCCTGAGGCGCTGCGTCCTTATTTCGAGCCAGTCGGCGAAGTGTCCCAGGGTTTCGAGTTCGTGAATTTCGATGGATGTGTCGTCGGCGACACTATAGTCGCTCGGGTCCGACAGCAGCGCCGTCTGAATCGTGCCGAGGAGACTTGAAGCAAGGTCACCGACCGCCGCCGGCGTGAATCCTTCCTCGGTGGCCTCGGTCCGCGCAGGTTCGATCGCCGCAACGACGACCGGTGCGGGTGGCATCTCGGCCGGGACCACGGCCGGCGCGGGCCCGGCGGCCGGCAGGCGCAGACGCTGCCCGGCACGGATACGGTGTGAACTGCGCAGGTTGTTCAGGGCAACCAATGTCGCCACACGCGTCTTGTAGTATGCGGCGATCTCCGACAGGGTTTCGCCGCGCCGAATCGTATGAAAGAGATCGGGCAGTTGCTCAGCATGCCACTTGTCTGCGGCTATGCCGGAGACAAGATCGCCGATATCGCCTTGCAACAGGCCGCGTGGCACGCGCACTTCGAAGCCTTTGGGCAGATGTTTACTGCCTTGCCACACCGTTGCTTGCAGTGCCGGATTGTATTTCGCCAGCTGACGCTGCGTGATGCCGAGCGCGGCCGTAAGGTCTTTGACCTTTATATAGTCTGGCAGTTTTATTTCTGTGTTGTCGGCCGGTTTGTCGACAACCGTCCCGGGGAAGTACGTCTCCGCATTTTGATCGACGTGCTTTGCTGCGAGAAATGCGACGTAAAAATTCCGCGATGCGAAACCGAAAGTCCTGCCTTTGTATTTTCGGAATATGTCGGCGTATGCCGTGTCGCCGAACCGGCGCTGCGCACGACGTACGCCCGACAGGCCGTGGTTGTATGCCGTGATCGCCATGGGCCAGTTGCCCGCAATCGAATAGTTGTAAGCCAGCAGCTTTGCCGCTCCGCGTGTCGCGGCGAACGGATCATTGCGCTCATCGACAACGTGATCGACGCGCATGAACCGCCGGCCCGTGCTGCGTGTGAATTGCCAGATCCCCGATGCGCCGACATGTGACCTCGCATCCGGGTTATACGATGACTCGACATGCGGCAATGAAGTCAATTCCACGGGGACGCCGTGGGCGGTGAACTCCTTTTCGATATACGCTCGCCAGCGGCCGGCACGAACCAGCCCTTCCCGGAACCGGTCTTTCAGCCCCTGCTGGTAGCGAATATTTCTCGACGCATCGGCGAGCGTCTGATTGCTGACGCCGTCGGGCCAAAGCGCGAGGATACGTGCTTCCTCGGCATCGAGTTTGTCGCGCCTGCCCGACGACAAGTGCGAGAGCACGACCTGGATCCGCTTGCGATGTTGCACGATGCGCTTTTGCCGCTGGCGCCGGTCCCAACCCGCCGGAAAGTCTATGCTTTCGTACACGACGCCAAGGTTGCGTGCGTCGTGCAGCACACCCTGATCCGTCGTGTACTCGGTGAATATGCTCACCCAGAAATCCACATCTCGCTGTAATTCCGGCGGCTGCGGAAAGGGCTCGCTGGCATGCACCGCGCTGCCTGCAAATAGTGTCAGCAGCAAGGAAATTTGACATTTTCGGGTCATTGAGGCCAATTCACGTTTTCGATCGTAAATTCTTGATTAGTTCACGGAAAAATACACGGTTTTGCCCTAATCTGGCCAATACTGAAATGCCATGAACACGCGACATCGACAATCTGCACCCCTGATCGCGGCCTGTTTCGCCTGCGCCCTGCTGCCGTTGAGCCCGGCCCATGCGGGCGAAGTCGCTGTGGATCCGGGTGACGATGGTACCGATATTCTCGAAGATACGACCTTCGATCAGGACTCGCGTTCCGCGGAGGTTGCAGCAGCAGCCGAACACTTTATAGAGCCGATTGCCGCGCACCAGATGTCGGTTCCGCTTGCCGAGGCCGTCGAAGCGGCTGTCGGGCTTCCCGCGCCGCTCGTGTTTCTCGGCAACGAAATCATGCCGGCCACCTCCGAACGCCTGTCCTGGTCGGCAACCGAATTATTCGAAGGCGTCCCTGTTTCGACCCCGGTACTCGTCGTCAATGGCGCCTTGCCAGGTCCGGCCTTGTGTCTTACCGCCGCGGTGCACGGTGACGAACTCAATGGCATTGAAATGGTTCGTCGCGTAATGCACGACATCGATCCGACAAAGCTTGCCGGCTCCGTCATCGGCATCCCGATCGTCAACGTACAGGGATTTCGCCGCGGCTCGCGTTACCTTCCGGACCGGCGCGACCTGAATCGCTACTTTCCGGGCAACCCCAATGGCAGCGCCGCGGCACGTATCGCGCATTCCTTTTTCACAAACGTCATTCAGCGCTGCGATGCTCTCGTCGATTTGCACACAGGCTCGTTCGAGCGCACCAACCTGCCGCAGATACGTGCCGACTTGCGCAATCCGGATGTCATGACGCTGACCCAGGGATTCGGCTCCATGGTCATACTGCACAGTACTCCCGCAGTTGGCACATTGCGGCATGCCGCAACCAAGGCGGGAATTCCGACTGTTACGCTCGAGGCGGGCGGCCCGTCACAGCTGGAGCTCACCGAGGTGAAACTCGGCGTCAAAGGCATCGAAACGCTGATCAACGAACTCGGCATGATCAAGAAGCACCGCATGTGGGGCGATCCGGAGCCTGTCTACTACAAGTCTTCATGGGTACGAGCGGACAATGGCGGTATCCTGCTTTCCGCGGTCAGTCTCGGTAGCACGGTTCGCAGAGGCGACGTTCTCGGAACCATTACCGATCCCATGAGCAATGCGCGCTCAGAGCTGCGTTCTCCTTATTCCGGCCGCATCATCGGCATGGCCCGCAACCAGGTGGTCATGCCCGGCTTCGCAGCATTCCACGTCGGCATCCAGACAGACGAAGCGCCGGCCGAAGAAGCACAGGACGTGGTCATCAGCGAAGCGCCGAGTGACAGCGGCGATTACATCGACGGAATGTCCGAATAAACTGTAAGCTTGCTCGGCAATGGCCGAGACCCGCAAACCGCTGCATTACTATATTGCTCCCAAACACTGGCCGGTCTGGTCGGGCCTTGGGTTGTTGCGCGTCATTTGCTGGTTGCCGACGCCGATGGCGCTGGCCATTGGCCGGTCGCTCGGCCGGCTTGCCCGACGCGTGTCCGGTAAACGCGCCGGTATTGTCCTGCGCAATATCGAGCTGGCGTTTCCCGAACTCTCCGCGGAAGAGTGCGAGTCGCTCGCCCGGCGTCATTTCGAAGCGCTGGGCATGTCGGTGATCGAATTCGGGTGGGGCCGCTGGGCCTCAGACGAGCGACTGGTCTCGCGAACGACAATCGAAGGCGTCGAGCACATACTGCATGCCCTGAACGAAGGCCGTGGGGTCATCTTGCTCAGCGCGCATTTCACGACGCTCGAACTGAGCGGCCGCGTACTCAAGCTCCACACTCCGCCATTTGATGCCGTATATCGGAAAAACCGCAGCGAATTCATCACCTGGATTTTGCGCACGGGCCGCGAGCGCTCGGCCGCAAATACCATCGAGAAACGCGACATCAAATCCATGGTTCGCAGCCTCCGGCAGGGCCGTATCGTGTGGTACGCGCCCGATCAGAGCTACAACCGCAAAGGCGCCATCGTCGTGCCGTTCTTCGGCATTCCGACGATGCATACCACGGCGACCTCGGCCCTCGCGCGCCTCGGCAACGCCATAACGATTCCGTACTTCCCCGAGCGGACGCCCGACAACCGCTACCACATACGCGTCCTGCCGCCACTAGAAAATTTCCCGGGCGAAGATGTCGTCGAAGACACCATGACATACATCCGCGCCCTCGAGGAGCAGGTCAGACGCTGTCCCGAGCAGTACTTATGGATACACCGCAAGTACAAGGATTTGCCGGACAGCTATCCCGACTATTACGCCGATCTCGACGCCTCGAAATAGCCCTCGAGCAGCGCTTCCCAGTTTTCAGCGCTGAAGTTGAGCGCCGGGTTCTGCGAGCGAATCTTTTCCAGCGAGCGTTGCAGGCGGCTCAGTGTGCGCTGCTGCCACGGGCCCGGAGGCAGCAGACGGCCGCGGTCGAAATCGAGCATCCACAAGTTGTCTTGCGAGTCGAGCTGCAAATTGTGGGCATTCATATCGGCGTGATAAACGCCGGCAGCATGGAATGCCTGAATATTTTCGCCCAGCTTTGACCAGAATTCGGCGCCGAATCTCTTCTCGGCCAGCAACACGGAGAGGGAATGCACCTCCGGAATACGCACCGTGATGATGTCGGCCGTATAGAAAGGACCGCGCCGGCAGTATCTTGCGGCGGCCGGGCGCGGCACACGCAGCCCGCTGTCGGCCATCTTGGCCAGGATGCGCCATTCGGCGAACGACCGGGTCGCTTCTTCGCTGGTCCACAGGTACTTGTCGCGCACGAATTTACCAACCAGGCCGCCGCGCATGTAATGCCGCAACACGAACTGCCGCGGAATGTTGCCGACAAACATGGTATTGCCGCGACCTGCCGAGCCGAGGCTGCCTGCCACGGGCTCCGAGTGCAGCCAGTTCCCGGGTTCGAAGCGCGCCTCGTCGATTTGACTGATAACGGAGCGATCGTAAAGTATGGCGCCAGTTGCCGTTTTCTCGACAGATTCAGTCAATTTGGCAGTTTTTCGCTGATTTTAACGGCATTTTTTGAGAAGTTACCCCTTCAGATCCCGGCAAATTTCCGCGCCACGAACGAGTGTTTTCAAAAAAACGACTTTTTATAGAAATTCGATACATATCGCAATAAATAGCTGCTTTTTTAGTGCTTTTTTGTATTTATCCGTTGACATATCGATGCCACATTCCAAGGGCACCGGAATGCCACAACTATGTCGGAACTGGCTGGACAGGTTTCGAGAAAATCAGCCATCTTTCGCCGAAATTCGACGCTTTTCAGTCATTTTTCGGCGCCAGAACGTATTCGGCGCCGCAGTAAGGACATTTCGCCTCGCCCGTTTCCTCGATCGGCAGGAACACCTTTGGATGGGAGTTCCACAGGTACATGCCGGGCATCGGGCACGACAGCGGGAGATCCCGGGCGCGTACCTCGTATCGGTGCTGTGCGTTCGCGGCTATGAGATTCTGGTCGATGTTGCCTGCTCGTGCTGTCACGTTAATTTCCGATGTTGTCGCGACTGAAGGCGAATTATACGCGCAGCCCGGATGCACAGGCTACGACGCCGACGCTCCGAATACGCGCTGCCACATCCGGCCGACATCCCGTCGTTCGGCGGCGAATTCGCTGCCGGCGACCAGCGCGTCTTTGGCGTCAAGCCGAAGATGATGCAGGCAGAGCCGATAGGTCCGGTAAATATCCTGCAGACGCTGCGCATCGCCTTCGGCGAGGCATCCGCAGGCGGCCAGCGTGGCAAGCTGGCGGATGTTATCCGGATAATGAATGACGGCCTGACTGGAAGCGGCGTTAGCCAGCACGAGGTACTGCACGATGAATTCAATATCGCCGATACCTCCCGCACCCTGCTTCAGGTCAAATTGCTCCGAGGTGCTCTTGTCGAGTTCTTCGCGCATACGTGCCCGCATCGCCACGACATCGTCGCGCAGGCTGTCCCGCCGGACACGGGCAGTCAGTGTTTCGGTACGAATGCGTTCGAATTCGCGGGCAATCAGGGCGCTGCCTGCGACGGGCCTTGCCCTGAGCAACGCCTGGTGCTCCCATGTTCTCGCATTTTCCTCCTGGTAGCGTTCGAACGCACTGGTGCTGGTGACGAGCAGCCCTTTCTTACCCTCCGGCCTCAGGCGCATATCGATTTCGTACAGCGATCCGGACCCTGTTTGCGTCGTCAGAAAATGCACGAGCCGCCGCACGAGCCGCGCAAAGAACATTGTATTGTCGAGCCGTTTTGCGCCGTTGGTTTGTTGCGCTTCACCATGCGAATCATGCAGGAACACGATATCCAGGTCGGAGCCATACGAAAGCTCGATGCCGCCGAGCTTACCGTATGCGATCACGCCGAAGCCGGCTTTATGCGTCGTTCCGTCAACGACGTATTCGGGCTCGCCATGTTTCACCACCATGTCATTCCAGGCGAAACCCAGCGCATGGTTAAGCACCGTTTCGGCAAGATCGCTGAGGCTGTCACTAACGCGCATGATAGGCAGACTGCCATTGAAATCGGCAACGGCGATACGAAACATGCTTGCGCGCTGAAACTGCGCAAGTACGTCCATCTGCTCTTCGCTGTCTGTCGCCTGCGCTGCGCTCAGCCTCGCATTCAGCTCCTCTTCCAGTTCGTGGCGAGTTATCCGCGCTGTATAAATGCGTGGGTCGAGCAGCTCGTCAAGCAAAACAGGATATCTGGCAATCTGCCCGGCGAGAAAGCTGCTCCTTTCGCAAAAATTGACGAGTCTCGCGAGAATATGCGGATTCTCATTCAGTAGCGCGATATAGGCGCTGCGCCGCAATACCTGCTCGACGATCCTGAGCAATCTTTTCAGCGCGACAACGGGATCGGCACATTCGAGCACTCTTGGCACCAGTCGTGGCATGAAATCGCGCAGGCGGTCGCGTGCGTTTCCGCTGATACGCTGTGTCGTTGGAGATCTGGCAAATGCATCGATCACCGCTGCGAGCTCTGCCGCCTGCCTGCTGCTCTTGTTCTCCAGAAACGCCTGCCATTCAGCCTGCGGGGCGCCGCGTTCCCAAAGCGCAGTCAGCTCCTGCTGCGACGAGGCGTCGATCCCTTTTTCGCGAAACGCGATTGACTCGAATTGCTTCGTAACGAATCGGCGATGCGCTTCGAGGTCCGTTAGCAAAGTGTCCCAGCTGTCGTAACGCATGGCGACACAAAGTCGTACCCGATTCGCTTCGGTGCCTGGCAGATCATGAGTCTGGCGATCGTTGATAGCCTGGATGAAGTTCTCGACGCGCCGGAGAAATATATAAGCGTCGCGAAGACCCGAAACTTCCGAATCACTCAGGCCGTTACGCCCGACCAGTTTGCCCAGCACCGGCATCAGGCTTTGTCCCTGCAGTTCCGGCCTGCTGCCACCCCGAACCAGCTGTAAGGATTGCACGATGAACTCGATCTCACGAATACCGCCTGGACCCAGTTTGATGTTGTCCGCCATTTCGCGACGTTCGACTTCGGCGGCAATCATGGCCTGCATTTCGCGAAGGGCCTCGAAGACGCCGTAATCGAGGTAGCGGCGGTACACGAAGGGTGTAACCAGGTTCTGCATCAGGTCGGCTTCGATATCCGGGTGCGGCCGCGGGCCAACGATACGTGCCTTGACATAGGCGTACCGCTCCCAGTCACGGCCGTGCTGGGGAAGATAGGATTCGAGCGCCGCAAAACTCGTTACGGGCGGGCCGCTTTCGCCGAACGGGCGCAGCCGGGTATCGATTCGAAAGGCGAATCCATCTGCTGTTTTCGCGTCAAGCAAAGCAACAATGTTGCGCGACCAGCGCGTGAAATATTCCTGTGCGCTGATGCTGCGCTCGCCATCCGATTCATTACCCTCCGGATACAGAAAGACAATATCGATATCCGAGGAAAAATTGAGTTCGCGGCCCCCAAGCTTTCCCATGCCAAGTATGACGATAGACACGGGCTCTCCGTGCCGGTCTCGGACGACGCCGAATCGTCTGTGCAGCATCCGGCCTGCGAATCTCGCGGCAGCGTCCAGTAAATGGTCTGCCAGATTCGACAGCGACGACAAAGTTTCATCGAGCGATGCGCAACCGGCCACCTCGCGCCACAAGACATGCAGCAGATACCGGTGCCGGAATCGGCGGAGGCGCGATTTGATTATCTCGACGTCATCCTCGCTCTCAGCAATCTCCTCCGCGAACCGGAGCAGCTCATCCGGGTCCGGCGGCTCGTTCAGCCGATCCCGCCGCTCGTCAAACCACGCCCGCTCGCGCTTCAGCGTTGCTGCCGCAAATTCGCTGCAGGCAATAAGCCGGTCGAGTGTGTCGGCGTGATCTATACCCGGCATGGATCCCATGCCGCTGAGTCTAACCGATCGAGGACCGGGCGGTATCGGAGAGCTGATTGAGTGCGTCGTCAAGCGGCAAAGGCTTACCGATGGTGTGACCTTGTGCGTAATCGACGCCGAGTTTAGTGATGAGTTCTCTCGTCTCGTCGCTTTCTACATACTCGGCGACGGTCAACAAATCCATGACCTTGGCGACCTGCGTGATTGCGGCGACCATGGACTCCGAGATCCGATTATCGGTGATGTCGCGGATAAAGCTACCGTCGATCTTGAGTGTATCGACGTTGAAGTTCTTCAGGTAGGCGAACGAACTCAGGCCTGCGCCAAAATCGTCAAGCGAAATCGAGCAACCGCGCTCGCGCAAAGCGTCTATAAAGGACTGAGCCTTGACAAGGTTTGAAACCGCAGCGGACTCGGTTACTTCAAAGCAAAGTGCACGCGCGTTCACTCCGCTCTCCTTGAGCTCATCTTCGATGAATTCGAGAATATTGTCGTCACCGAGCGATTGCCCCGACAGGTTGATAGAGAATACGGCATCGTGCTCCTCTATCTGCGCGAGACTTTCCGCCAGCCGCGCAATGCTCATCGATACCACCCAACGGTCGATCTGCGGCATAAGCGTATAGCGCTCGGCCGCGGAAAACAGTCCTTTCGTCGGTACCTTGTTGCCGTCGCTGTCCGTCATCCTCAGCAATATCTCGTAGCGTGGACGATCATCCTGGCCGCTCAGGCTGACAATGGGTTGCGCCAGCAATTCAAAATGGTTGTCGTCGAGCGCCTGCTGAATTTCGGCGACCATCTGCATGTCATCGTGACGCTGAATGACGCTGAGATTCTTTTCGTCGAATATTTCGATTCGATCGCGGCCATGATCTTTGGCTGACTCACATGCCATTCTCGCCGTGGTTAGCACACGACCGATGTCGTCGCCCTCCCGGCCGAAGTCTGCGATGCCGATACTCATCGTCACCTGCAGCGATTTGTCGCCTTCGAGATACCGCAGGGATCCACCACGGTGCCGGATTCTTTCGGCAAGCTCGAGGGCCTGTGCCGTGTCGGCGTGTGCCAGCAGTACGCAAAAGTCGTCGCCGGTGAGGCGCGAAACCACGGCATTGCGCGGCAGTTCTTCCTCCAACATCTGCGCAAAGCGGACAATTACCTCGTCGCCGGCTAACCGGCCGAACGTGTCATTGATGAGTTGCAGATTGTCGAGGTCGCAATAAATCAGCTGGTGCAGCTCGTTGTCACCTTCCAGCGATTTCGCCGACTCAATCAACTGGGCTTCGAAACCCGAACGGTTCATCAGGCCCGTCATGGCATCGAACGAGCGCTCGACCACGTACTCAACTTTACGCACGATATGCGCCATGAACCGGCGTTCGGCTTTGGAGAATTCCTGCTTGTCCACGCGTCCCAGCTGCGCCAGCACACCGTCGATGGCGCCATTGTGATCGATTAACGGGCAGAGCAGGGTCTGATAACCGCGCTCGGGGACATCGCTTGCTCCCTCGACGCCGGGAATTTCGAACACTGCTGGCCAACGTTTACCCTCGAGCTTCGGCATCATGTGGTCTATCAGGTATTTGTCAATCATCTTGCGATTGACGTGTTTCCAGCTCGAATGTGTCGCGCTGATACGAATGCGCTTGGACGGTATCAGCAGCACACTGTAGGCGATGCCCAGGAAGCGGCCGCTTTGCCCGACGAGCTGTGCAAACCCGGTATGACTGCGTGAAGTCCCGTGGATTTTCTCGTCGACTTCATATACGAGCGTCAGTTCCTTTTCGATCTCGTTGCGGCGCTCCTCCGCCTGCCGCAGCTCGTGGCCAATCAGCAGGCTCTCGCCGATGACTTCGATGGCAGGCCGCAGGATGCTTGCGAGCATATTGGGATTGAACGAGGACGACTTGCCGGCATTTTTCGAGAACACGGCAACCAGAAAACCCAGCTTGCCTTCTTCTACCGGCAGGACCAGCACGGTACGAGCCGACTTCAGCGTGCGCTTGATGACGTTGTTGTCGGATGCGGCGGTTATGACCTCTTCCGGTAATTCAGAGACGAAATCATCAACTTCTGCGTCGTCGGCACCGTCAGAACTCCAGACGCATTCTCTCGATGCGTCGTAGAAACAAAAACATTGGGCTCTCGGCACGAGCGAGTGCAGCAAGCCCTTCGCCTTGCCAATGTTTTTTCTTGTTTGCAGGTTGTGCAGATCGGCTGACAACGCTGGCTCCGAATCGATCGGCAATATGCCACGATGCTGCAACGATGCCAGCTGGCGGCCAGTGCCGCTGTGACTCAGGTCTCAAGTGAAACCCTTTTCGCACTAAAAATCAGCTAATTAGGCCCCTTTTTGCCCGCTTGACCAAGATCTTGCGGTTAAAGTGAATCCAGCCATTCGTCATCGGAGCCTTCGTTCACGCCTTCGAACAGCGGCGTCGACAAATAACGCTCCCCCGTATCCGGCAACATCGCGAGTATGACCGAGCCTTGTTCGGCCTTCGCGGCGACATCGAGTGCCGTTGCCAGCGTGGCGCCGGCCGAGATTCCAGTGAAAATACCTTCCCTGTGCGCCAGTTCGCGCGAGACCTCGATGGCACGATCATCGGAGACCGCGTAAAGCTCGTCGTACACGTTACGGTCGAGAACGTCGGGAATAAAATCCGGCGTCCAACCCTGAATCTTGTGCGGATTCCATTCGCCGCCCGCCAGCAGTGACGCGCCGGCCGGCTCCGTCGCGACGATAATCGTTTCGGGTCGCGCCGCCTTGATTACTCTGCCCGCGCCCGAGAGCGTGCCGCCCGTGCCGTAGCCGGTAACCCAGTAATCGAGCCGCATCGCCGCAAAATCGCTAAGAATTTCGGGCCCGGTGGTTCTGGCGTGAAAGTCAGGATTCGCCGGGTTCTCGAACTGTCTCGCCAGGAACCAGTCGTGCTTTGCTGCCAGTTCCTCGGCTTTCTTGACCATGCCGGAACCGCGTTCGGCCGCGGGCGTCAGAATCACCTTGGCCCCCAGTCCACGCATGATTTTACGGCGTTCAACCGAAAACGAGTCCGCCATCGTCGCAACGAACGGGTGTCCTTTTGCGGCGCAAACCATCGCCAGCGCAATGCCCGTGTTACCCGAAGTGGCCTCGATCACGGTTTGTCCCGGTTTCAATGCGCCACGCTGCTCGGCATCGTTGACGATCGCGAATGCCAGCCGATCCTTGACTGAAGCGAGCGGATTGAACGATTCGACCTTGACGTAAAGGTCGACATGATCCGGCCCCATGCGGTTGAGCCGAACAACCGGCGTGTTGCCGATTGTTTCCAGGATGTTGTTGTAGATCATTCCCAGTCCTTGTTATGCGCTTGTCGGGGATACTACGTGTATAGCAGAAAAACCGGCAGGCCCCATAAATACTTGTGTTTTCGGCTTTTATAACTTTGTGTTATATAGGGGCTGGCGGTCAGTTGGCCGCCCTGGCGGGGCGTTCGGCTTGCCTGTCAAATGCCGGTGCAGGCGTCGGCAACACCGTGATTGAAACGAACGCTTCCAATCATTGTCACATATGAAAACGGAGCGGCGTCACCTGGCAGCATGAAATTGCAACAGCTCAAGTATCTGCTTGCGATCGTCGACAACGGACTGAATATTACGGCGGCAGCCGAAAGGTTGTACACGTCTCAGCCGGGGGTCAGCAAACAGCTTAAATTGCTCGAGGAAGAACTCGGGCTGCAGCTTTTTACGCGTAAAGGAAAGAGCCTCGGCGGCGTCACGGCTGCCGGTCAGAAGGTGATCGAGCGGGCGCGCCTGATCATGTCCGAAGTAGACAACATTCGCAGCCTTGCGTCCGACTTCTATGAGGAAGAAGCGGGCACGATGTCGATCGCAACGACCCACACCCAGGCGCGTTATGTGCTGCCCGATGTGATTCGCGAATTCCGCAATCGGTTCCCGAAAGTGAATCTGAATTTGCACCAGGGCACATCCGAGCAAATTGCCGACATGGTTACGGCCAACCAGATCGATTTTGCGATTGCGACCGGTTCTCACGATCTGTTCAGTGACCTGTTACTCCTGCCAAGCTATCACTGGGACCGAAAGATCGTGGTTCCAAAAGGCCACCCACTGGAAACGCTCGGTCGAAAACTGACGCTGAAGGATCTCGCCGAGCATCCACTCGTGACATATGTTTTCAGTTTCGGCGGTCAATCCTCGTTGAAACGCGCTTTCGCCGACGAGGGTCTCGAACCCGATGTCGTTTTCACGGCGCGCGACGCCGACGTCATCAAGACGTATGTGCGCATGGGTCTCGGCGTAGGTATCGTTGCGAGCATGGCCGAAGACTGCAGCGACCATGAAGACCTGACTGCGCTCGATGCGGAAGGTCTGTTTCCACGCAGCACGACCTGGATTGGTTTCCGCAAGGACATCGTGCTGCGCCGCTACATGCTCGATTTCGTGCGGCTGTTTGCGCCACATATTTCGGCGGATCAGCTCGAAAAGATGCGCTACATACGCACGCAGTCAGAGATCGACAAGCTGTTCGAAGATGCGCAGCTACCCGTCCGCGACGGCTGCTCTTGCGATATCACCGCGGCCGCGTAATCAGTAGATCCGGATGCCGCCGTGGCGTTTTCTGCTGCGGTGATCGACCCACCAGAGTCCGAGAAGGAAGCCGGCCACAATACAGATTCCGACGGCAGCCGCGACCCAGTTGAGCGGCATGCTGCGGCGAGTCTGTGAGACGCGCTCACGAAGACCTTCGTTTTCATCCGCGAGTTCTGTTGCTTTCGATTCGCTTTCGTCGAGCTTCGCCTGCAGGTCGGCCGTTTGCTGTCTGAGGCTGTCGATCGTCGCGGCCGGCGCCGCGAAAGCCTGTTTGGTTTCTTCAAGCTCGCGCGCATAACGATCGCGTTCCGCCGTAATGTCGGCAACGATCAGCTTCGCAGGTTTTTCACTGACCAGATACCCTGCCTTGACATGGCCCTGAGTGCCGTCCGGCAGCTGTACGTGCGCATAGTAAGTCGTGCGCGACAGTATCTCGAGTTCCTGCCCGCTTTCCAGGTTGCGAAACGGCCGGTCACTGGTGTCTTCCGCCTGGTGCAGGCCCAGGCGGAGCGTATCCGTGACATAGGCCGTCTCGGCCATCGCAGGAATCGGCAACAGTAGAAACACGACAGGAATAAGGCGCATCGATTTTCTCCGGATTGCGGCTGCCGCGATTCTACTATTTCTTGCGCCGCGGTTTCCTGATCTCGAGTGCCTTGATCCGGTCTGCCAGCGTGGTTGGCCGGATTCCCAGCAGCACGGCGGCGCCGCTCGGACCTGAAACGCGCCAGTCACTGGCCTCGAGTGCGGCCACGATATTCTTCTTGCGGAATTCCTGCATTTCCCTCTCGGTCAGGATCATGCCGCCCGAGCCCGCTTCGTCGACCCTGGCCATCATCGAGCCATGGCTCGCGTCCGGCATCGACAGGTCGAGACGCAGGGTCTTGCCGAGAGACAGGATGACGGCCCTCTCGATGACGTTCTTGAGTTCACGCACGTTGCCTGGCCAGTCATAGGCACGCAGGCTTGTCGCCTGGGCGCGCGTCAACGTCATAGGCGGCCGGCCGAAATCCTGGCAGGTCTGTTCGAGAAAGTGCTGCGCCAGTTGAACGACATCGTCGCCTCGATTCCTGAGTGGCGGCACTTCGACGGGAAAGACGCTGAGACGATAGAAAAGATCCTCGCGAAATTCGCCATCGACGATGGACTGTTCCAGGTTCCGGTTCGTCGCTGCGATTACGCGGACATCTACGGAGCGCGTCACGTCATCGCCGACCCGCTCGAATTCGCTCTCCTGCAAAACCCGCAGCAACTTGCCCTGCAGCTCTATGGGAATTTCCCCGACCTCGTCGAGAAAGATCGTTCCGCCGTCGGCCAGCTGGAAGCGTCCGACCCGGTCTCGGTGAGCGCCGGTAAATGCGCCTTTCACGTGGCCGAAGAATTCGCTTTCGAAAAGCTCTTTCGGGATCGAAGCACAGTTAACCTTGACCAGCGGACCGTCGGCCCGGCCGCTGCGTGCGTGTATGGCATGCGCAACGAGTTCCTTGCCGACGCCGGATTCACCCTGCAGCAATACGCTGGCAGGCGTTTCCGCAACGGCCTCGACCTGTTTCAGCATTTGCTGCAGCGCCTTCGAAGTACCAACCATGCGGCCGAAGTTCATCGCAACATTGACCTCCTCGCGCAGGTAGTCACGTTCGCGTTCGAGCTCTTCGCGCAACCGCGCGTTTTCTGCGAGCGTAACGCGCAGTCGCCGCTCCGCCCTCACCCTTTCTGTGACGTCCTTGGATGCGACCAGCATCTGGTCGACATCGCCCGCGGCGTTGCGATGCGCTATCGCGGAGACGATCAGATCCAGAACCCGGCCATCGCGCGTCACCATACGGCGCTCTTCGTTATTGAAATCGCCGATTAGCACCAGCTCCTGCAAACGACCGTCCTCGTAGCGCTTCCTGTCTTCCGGCTCCATGAAATCAGTGATCGGACGACCGACGACTTCCTCGCGGCGGTAGCCGAACTTCTGCAGCCAGTGGTCCGTTACCGTAACTATGTTGCCGTCGACATCCACGGTGTGCAGAAGCGCCGGGGTCGAGCGGTACAGATCGCGATATTTGAAATTGATGCGGGCCTCGTCGCCCCATTCCGTATATACGGCGACCGTGCGCACGAATGCCCCGTCGGGGTCATACTCGACGATCGAGTCCGTCATGCAGTCGACGACTTCACCGGTGCTGGTAACGATACCGACGGGCTTGTTTTCCAGGCGGCCGGTACGGCGTAGCGCCGGCCTGAACTCCTGCTCGATGCGCCGGGCGGATTCCGGCGTTACGAAATCGGTCGGCCGGCGCCCGACCACCTCGTCGCGCTCGTAGCCCAGGCGCCTGAGAAACGCGTCGCTGACGTCCACAAAGCACCCGTCCTCGGCGATCGAGGTCGCCATAACGGGCAGCTTGCGAAACAGCCACCGATAGTCGTCGGCTCGCATCATTCCGCCATTTTATACGGAATTTCGTAATTGTCACTTACGGATTTTCGTGATTTACGGAATTTCGTAAATACTGACTATAAGTTAACTCATTGTTTTATATGAATTATTGGAGTTGGCACGGGTTGTGCAATGGCTAAATCAGTAGATTACGGATCACAGCCTTTCGGCTGCGCCAATGTATCAAGGAAGGATCATGAAGAAGCAAACATTTGTAGACGGACTCGCCGTTGCCGCGGCACTGGTCATCATTCTGGGCGTGGGTTCGGCCGCGAAGTCGGCCTTTGCGGATCCGGTCGACCTGAACTTGAAAACGACCATACCGACCTCACCTAAGAACTGAACCCCTTTCCGTGGGCCGCCCGATCAGGACTCTCTCCCCCCCTGATACCTGATTGGCACGGCTCTGGATAATGCCGGCAGCTATGCCGGCCATTGCGGGCCAGGAAGGCCCGGCGGCAATCCCCCTGCCGTTAAACCTGAGGGCGCCGGAGGCATCCGTGTCGGATGGCCCGCTGAGTTGATACTGAATTCGGCTCTCCGGCGCCTTTCTTTTTGCCCGTCAGATCCGGCGAGCCTGCAGAGCCTAGGGGCGGTGCTGATCGGCGCGGCGCGAGCGGCTGCTGAGATTGTTGTTGCTGATCGCCCGGCGCAGCTTGCGCAGCCAGAGCCTCGCCCAGGCAAATTCGAGGCTCAGGATGATCAGGCCAATGAGGATGGCCGCGATGCCGGGCCCGGGGGTGACGATCATGACCGCCCCGAGCGCGATGATCGTGACACCGACAACGGCGATGACGATACGCCGCGCCAGTTTGTAGGTCATGTTTATGGTCCGCTTGATCAACCTCTTCTCCGGAGCCCGGATTTCCGGCCCCCCTGTTCACCTATAGCATTAACGGCGCCAGGCGAACGCTTCTCTGCGATTCTTTTTATGACAATCCTGTCGTAGTCTTGGTTTCATGCATCCGTGGATATTGTATCTGACAGCGCCCGCGGCTCTCGTCGTTTCCCATGCGGCAGAGGCCGAAACAGCGCTGCTGGAGGCCAGCGCCAATACCGTGAAAGTCACGGTGGCGCCGCTCGCCGACGGCAAGGAGTTCGTAAGGCTTCCCGCTCTCGAATTCGACCTGGCCATCAAGGCTGAGTGTCCGGCGACAGCCGTCCCCGAATCGCTGTCAATCAGCGTTGCCGATACGCGCAAGAGCTTCGGGGCCGACGAAATCGGGGGCATCGTCGAAACACGCCTTGCACTGCCGCGCCGTCAATCGGCATACCTGCGAGTCGTGGACTTCTGCAGAGAAGACGATGATTCGGGCACGCCGTGCAGCAGAATCGTCGCCGACGTCTTTACGGCGCGCCTTTCATTGCGCTGCAACGAGGAGGGAGTTCAATCGATTGTGTACACGACGTTGCCGCTCGACGTCGAGTTGCAGTGTGAAATTGAAGATGAGCCTGAGATTCAGGACGCGTCGTTTTCGGAGGCAGGCGCCAGCTTCTGACTCAGGAATTCCAGCGTTCTCCGCCACGCCGTTGCGGCTGCCTCTGCATCGTAACGCTGCTGGGTCGGATTCGCGAACGCACGTCTCGCGCCCTCGTAGTAGTGAATCTCGTAGTCCTTGCGCAAGCGCTCGAGAGCCTGTTCGAACTGCCGCACACCATCGACGGGAATGCTCCGGTCCCCGGTGCCGAAGTGGCCCAGGATTGGCGCGTTGATCGGCCGCAGCACATCTTCGTCGTCAGTCACCTGGCCATAGTAGATGACGGCGGCATCGAGTTCGTCCGGAAACAACTTGGCGGCATTCAGTGACCAGGCACCGCCGAAACCCCAACCCAGCGACGCCACTTTCTGCGCCCCGCCGGTCGTGGTAACGAAACTGTAGGCCTGGCGAATATTTTCCGCAGCGGCATCAGGATTCTCGACTACCCCGAGCATCTGTTGCCGCGCCTGCTCTGGTGAATTCGCAACCTGACCGCCGAAAAGATCCACGGCCAGAACGATGTAGCCTTCTCCCGCAAGTTGCTCCGCCATGGAGCGGACATTGTCGTTCAGGCCCCACCATTCGTGCATAACCAGGACCGCCGGCAATGGCTCGATCATGTCCCCCGGGAACGTAAAATGACCGTAAACCAGTTCGTCGTCGACTTCGGCATAGGCCAGGCTTTCGGATACGACAGGCCGGCGCGGTTCCGCCACTGCGACCTGCAACGGACCGGCAGTATCTGCCGCCTGCTCATCGGCCATTACCCCGACGTTTTCCCCGGCCGCTTCATTATCGGCGGCTGCCGTCCGGGACTCATTTCTTTCACAGCCGGCAAAAACCGCCGCTGCAAAGAGCAGTATCCACAGGTAGCGCACTGGCGTTCGGTTCATCATGGCCGATAGTTTAATGGAAAACCCGAGTGAAATAGCGACTCAATCGTCATCTTCCCACTCGCGCAATTTGCTCTTGTCAACCTTCCGCCACTGTTCGTCGCTCTGGCGCATCAGGCGAAGGACTTTGGCAATCGTATAGATGATGACGATCGCGATGAAAGCGAGGATGATCCAGAGTTCGCCGGGCATGGCCCGGAATACTACCACTGCCAGAAATGTTCAGTAGTATTCGCCTGTGACGTCCGAACCGCCACTGATAGAAATCCGCAACGCGACGATCTGGCGCGGCAGCACCCGTGTTTTCGAAAACTTCGATCTGACGATCGAACAACATGAGCGCGTTGCGGTTCTCGGTCCAAATGGCTCGGGCAAAACGACGCTGTTGCAGACGATCAACCGCGAACTGTATCCGGTCGTCGCAGATGGCTCGTCGGTAAAGATTCTCGGCCGAGATGACTGGAATGTATGGGAATTGCGCAGGCACATCGGCGTCGTATCGCACGATCTACAGCAACGATACACGCCGACCACGACCGCGCTCGAAGTCGTCGTATCCGGATTCCATTCGAGCATCGGGGTACATGGCACGCTCGCTCGCCGCATTACCGATGAGCAGGTGTCACGGGCCGGGGAAATCATGGCGACTCTCGGGATCGAGGCGCTGCGCGCGACGCCGCTCAAATCGATGTCGACGGGGCAGCAGAGACGCTGCCTGCTCGGCCGCGCCCTCGTGCACGACCCCGACACGCTGATACTCGACGAGCCGACCGAGGGGCTCGATTTCGCCGCAAGCTTCGATTATCTGCGGCGTATCCGCGAGCTGTCCCGATCCGGGCACAATATCGTGATCGTGACGCATCATCTCGACGACATCCCGCCGGAAATCAATCGCGTGATTGTTCTGAGAAAAGGCAGGATTGTCGCGGACGGTGGCAAATCCGAGGTGTTGACCGGCGAAGTTCTGAGCACGGCCTATGACACACCCGTCCGCGTCATCGAGGTCGACGGCTATTTTCTCGCTTATCCGGGTGATACATCGCAAAAAACGTGACGCGTTACGTTAAATTTCCGCAGGAAAGGCCTATGCTGGAAGCCATGGCCAGCCTGATCCGGAGTTTATTCAGCAGTCTGCCGCTCATCGCCTTGCCGGCGCTGGCGGAGGAACCCGGTGTGGGCGTAGGACTCGAGAATATCGGGGCCGCGGCTTTCCTTTTTACAGTTGCCGCTGCGCTGCTCCTTACCCTGGTGTTCAGATCTGTCGCAACCCGCGTTGTCGGCATCGCCACGCGGTATATCGGCGCGATGCGCATTCGCCGCGTTCTCGCCGCGCGCAGCCCCAACGTGCTGCATGATTTCATACTGCCCGGCGCTTACGGTGGCCTCATCAAGATCGACCATGCCATCCTGACGGCGGGCGGCATACTCTGCATTCAGACCAAACATTACAACGGCATCGTGTTCGGCGGTGAAGACGAACCTCAATGGACGAATGTCGACGGCACAATTCGGCGGCGCTTCCTCAATCCACTCATTCAGAATGAGGGTCGCACCAAGGCATTGCAAAAGGCCGTACCCGACGTGCCTGTTGCAAACCTCGTTGTATTCACGGGGCATGTCGATTTTCCGACGCCGCCGTCGAAAAATGTCATCCGCGTCGGGCGCCTCGACAGCTATATAGCAAAGTTCGTTTTCGGACCGAGCAAGGTCAAAGACTGGGACGCCGCCTGGCTCACAGTGCAGTCCGCTGCGCTGACTGACGAAGCGAGCCGCAAGGACCTGCAGGCCCAGATCGCCTGACACCGCGGGCCAGAGCCCAAGCATTCCTTTATACTGGCCCGGTCATTTGCGGACTGAGGCCATAATACGAATGGATAACGCCGATGCCCTGATCTCATCGCCAATTGGCGTCCTCGCGACGTTATGCGTCGTTGCCGCTTTCTTTTTCTATCTGCAGGAAACGACCAAGGCAAAACTGTTCCATTATCTGCCGCCGTTGATCTTCATTTACGCTACGCCGGTATTTCTCAACAATCTCGATGTCATTCCGAGCAAATCGCCTGTTTATGGCGGTTTGAGCCAGTACGTGTTGCCGGCCTTCATCGTGTTGATGCTCATCAAGGTCAACGTGCCTGCCGTCGTGAGGATCATGGGTAAGGGTGTCGCCGTCATGCTCATGGGAACGGCCGGCGTCATGGTCGGCGCAATCATCGCCTATATGCTCGTCCATCCCTTCCTCAGCGAAGATGCCTGGAAGGGCTATGGCGCGCTGGCTGGCAGCTGGATCGGCGGAACGGCCAACATGGCAGCGACGGCCGAGATGCTGGGTACGTCGGAAGAACAGTTCGGCCTCGCAATCATTGCGGACAATGTCATCTATATCGTCTGGCTGCCCATCCTTCTCATGTCGCGTGACTTCGCCGACCGTTTCAACCGCTGGGCACGGGTGCCTCCCGAACGGCTGACCATGATGGATGCGGCCGCCGAACTGCATGCCGAAGAAGACCATGCGCCAACGATGCCGCAGTACCTGTTCCTGCTGACGATCGTTATTCTCGTCACCTGGGCCGGAACCGCCCTGGCTCCCGGAATCTCCGAGAGTATTGCTTCTGCAGCACCCGGCCTCGGAAAAGTGTTTTCGGTAACGACCACCAAAATCCTGCTCGTCACCACGATAACGCTGATCCTGTCGGCAACCCCGGTCTCGAAGCTGCCCAATTCCAGGGCGATAGGTACAGCCATGCTCTACGTCTTCGTGGCCGGCATGGGGGCGCGTGCGTCGGTTGCCGGGCTGACCGAAGCACCGGCATTCGTCGCCGGTGCGTTCATATGGATTTTCATTCACGGCCTCTTCTGCCTCGCGGGCGCGTGGATCTTTCGCGTAGACGTTCACAGTGTGGCAATCGCTTCTGCTGCCAATATCGGTGCTGCGGCGTCGGCCCCGATCGTCGCCGCGCACCACCGGCCCAACCTGGTTCCAGCATCGGTTCTGCTGGCCCTGCTCGGCTACGCGATGGGCAATTACCTCGCACCGCTCACCGGCAACCTCGCCAGGATTGCAGCCGGGCAATAGCAATCGGTGATGACGAAGCCAGACCTCGAGCAACTCAAGCGCTGGATATCCCGCGCGGCGATCACGGCAGCGGCGACGCTGGCTGTCGCCGTTGTGGTCTTCGTCCTGCTGTGGCGTGATCGTCCTTCACTGGATGACATCAACTGGACACCCTACCCGTCGAACGAGTCCGCCCCGGGCGCAGTTACCGTAACCTGGCTCGGGGTATCTACATTGCTCTTCGACGACGGCGACACTCAGGTCCTGATCGACGGTTTCTTCTCCAGGCCGACGCTCGCTGACGTCTTGCTGGGCCGGCCCGTCGACAGTAATGCGGCAACGATCAACTATGCGCTGGATGTCTGGAGCATGCGGCGGCTTGCTGCGATCATTCCGGTCCATTCGCATTACGATCACGCAATGGACGTCGGCGCAATCGCCAATCGTACGAGCGCATCGATACTCGGATCGGAAACCACGGCCAACATCGCGCGCGGCCAGGGCGTTCCCGAAGACCAGATCGCCGTCGTCGAGAACGGCGGCGAATTCGCTTTCGGCCAGTTCACAGTGACTATGATTCCTGCACCGCATGCACCGATCGGATGGGGCGGCTCCGTTCCTTATGCCGGCACGGTCGATGAACCGCTGGCTACACCGGCGGCTGTCTCGAGCTGGCGCGAAGGCCAGAGTTTTTCAATTGTCCTCGCACATCCGCACGGCACGACACTTGTGCAAGGCAGCGCCGGGTTCTCCAGCGGCGCACTCGATCTCCTGCAGGCCGACGTAGTCATGCTCGGAGTCGGGCTACTCCAAAAGCTCGGAAAGAAATACGCGGAACAGTACTGGCAGGCCGTAGTGACTACGACGGGCGCCAACCACGTCATCCCGATTCATTTCGATGATTTCACACAGCCTTTCGGCGAAGTTCGGCTGTTACCCGGTTTTATTGAAAACATCGTTGATGTGGCCGGCTGGCTGGAAGAATTTCGCGACGGTTGGGACCAGGATGCAGATTTGCACTTACCGGAGTTCGGCAAGCCGATCGCGCTATATCCGCGCGAGCAAGTCGTCGAGTGAAAACCTGCCGGCCAGCAGATCTTCCTTGCCGGGCCTGTCGAGACTTTTGACCTGGTGTTCTGCCCTGAGTGCCGCGCTGCGGTCGCCGATTTTTTGTTCGAACTCGAGTTTAAGCGGCCGTTTGCCGCGCAGATATTTCGCGCCGCGGATACCGCTCTCGTGTTCCCGAATACGTTTATCGACATCCACTGCGATGCCTGTATACAGGCTGCCGTCCACACAGCGCAGGATGTAAATACTGTAGTCGCTCACGCTCAGGCGTTACCGCCGGTCAGTGAATCCCCGAGCACTCGGAAAGCGCCGGCCTCGATACTGGCGCCATTTTCCGGTGTATCGGCGTAAGTCAATACGATCGAGGTCGCGTTGCCGAGTTCGGCGGCAGGTTCATGCAAGTGAAGGGTCAGCGTGGTGCCGATCAGCTGTGCCTCGCGAATGAGGTCGTGCCCGCCGAACTGTTGCTCGTTGATTTCGATGTAAGTGGAAGAATCGAAATCCTCGTCGATCGTACGCATCAGCAACAGGTAGTCCTCGACATCGCCTTCAGGTGTCGTGCGAGCGAAAAACAGCATCGTCGCGTTTTCGCGAACGTCGAATGCGACCGTGTCGTAATAACGGCTGTCAGACATTGTCGGTCGTCCGGTCTGGTCGGATAACCAGTCTACGCCAATTCCCGCTCGCTTGCCCGGATCGACCGCTGCGAGTATCGTCATCGTTTATGGTGACGCTGCAAATAAACGGTCAAATATATGAAGTCGACGTGGACCCGGCTACGCCTTTGCTATGGGTAATCCGCGACACCGTTGGCCTCAAAGGGACGAAGTTCGGTTGCGGAATTGCCCAGTGCGGCGCCTGCACCGTGCACCTCGACGGCACACCGGTCCGGTCCTGCGTGACGCCCGCCCGGGCGGCAGTCGGCCGCCCGATTACGACGATCGAAGGACTGGGCGCCGACGACGGCGGGCTGCACCCCGTGCAACAGGCCTGGATCGACGAGCAGGTACCCCAGTGCGGCTACTGCCAGTCCGGCCAGGTCATGGCCGCGGCCGCCCTGCTGGAGACCAATCCTGCGCCGACAGACGCCGACATCGATAGCGCCATGGCCGGGAACATCTGCCGCTGTGGCACTTATCCGCGGATACGCAAAGGTATCAAGCGCGCTGCCAACGCGATGAGCGCGGAGAAAGACGATGGGTAAGTGGAGCCGGCGTGCATTCATCGCTTCGGGCATCGCCGCAGGCGGCATTGTAGTTTTTGGCGTTGCAATTCGTCGCGGCAACCGCTCTGACAAGGTTTCCGGCCTGGTCGCGAAGGAAGGCGATGCCCTTTTCGATGTCTGGCTGAAAATTGCACCCGACAACTCGGTAACGGTCATAGTGCCGCATGCGGAAATGGGCCAGGGCGCACATTCGACGCTGGCGATGATGCTCGCCGACGAACTCGATGCCGATTGGTCGAGCGTCGAGGTTCTGGAAGCGCCGGCGCACCGGGAATATGCGAACTATGCGATTGCCCGCGGCTTTATGGCGGGTGACGTCGACTTTCCGTCCTGGCTGATCGATACCGTCGACGGATTTTTCTTCCGGGCGACGCAGGCGATCGCACTCCAGGTGACGGGCGGCAGCACATCGGTGAAAACGACGGGCCAGATCGCGATGCGCACGACCGGTGCCGCGGCGCGCGCGGTTCTGCTGGAAGAAGCTGCCGAGCGTTGGCAGGTGCCTGTCGGGGAACTCGAGACGCGCGACAGCATGGTGCACCACGCGAAAAGCGGCAGATCCGAGACGTATGCCGCGCTGGCGCCCGACGCCGCGCGCCGCAACCTGCCCGATAAACCCGCGCTGAAGAAACCGGACGAATTCCGCCTCATGGGCACGTCTGTCCCGCGAACCGATGTTCCCGCGAAAGTCGACGGCACGGCGATGTTCGGCATCGATGCCGAACTGCCGGACATGAAGTACGCGGCCATCAAGGCCTCGCCGGTTTTTGGCGGCAGCGTGGCGTCGTACGACGAAGCCGCAATCAGCGACATGGCTGGCGTGCGAAAAATCGTCGATCTTGGCGACGCTGTCGCCGTCGTCGCGGATGGTTACTGGCAGGCGAGACGGGCACTCGACAGGCTGCCTGTGGAATTCGACGATGCCGGCAACAGCCGCTGGCAACAGAGCGACATCTTCAAGCACTTCACGAATGCTCTCGATGCTGCCGCCGCAGCCGGCAACGAGGAACCCGATCTCGAAGCCGGCGATGCAGAAGCGGCGCTCGAAGCGGCCGCAGAAATCATCGAAGCCGAGTATCGCGTGCCCTATCTTGCGCACTCGCCGATGGAGCCGATGAATTGCACGGCCTGGGTGCACGACGGGCAGTGCGAACTCTGGGTCGGCTCCCAGAACCCGCTTGCATTTGCGAAAAGCGCGGGCGAGGCGATCGGCATCGAAGCCGAAAACGTCACGGTGCACAACCAGTTCCTCGGCGGAGGCTTCGGCCGCCGCCTCATTCCGGATGTCGCGGTACAGGCTGCACGAATTGCCAACGGGCTACCGTACCCGGTCAAGCTCGTCTGGTCGCGCGAGGAAGACACGCGCCACGACCAGTATCGCCAGGCGAGCATCAGCCGCTTCCGCGGCGGGCTCGGCGAGAACGGCAAACCGCTTGCGTGGCATAACCACTACGTCGACAAGCACGAACCCAGGGAAGCACCACACATTCCGTATGCGATCGAAAACCAGCGCATCGTTTACACCAAGAGCAAGACGCACGTACCGTGGGGATTCTGGCGCAGCGTGGATCACTCGCTGCATGCCTATTTCACCGAGTCATTCATCGACGAACTCGCGCATACGGCCGGCAAAGACGCCTACGAATTCCGCCGCGAGCTGCTAAAAGACCAGCCGCGCTATCTCGCAGTGCTGGACCTGGCCGCAGAAAAATCCGCTTGGGGCGAGAAATTGCCGCCGAATCACGGTCGCGGTATCGCCATTCACGAGTCCTTCGGCACTATTGTTTCCGAAGTCGTCGATGTCGTCGTTGAGAAAGGCGAACTCGAAGTGAAGCGCGTCGTTTGCAGTGTCGACGCCGGTTTCACGATGCATCCTGACGGTATGAAAGCACAAATGGAAAGCGGAATCGTATACGGCATGACCGCCGCCCTCTATGGCGAGATCACTATTCGCCAAGGCGCCGTAGCCGAATCGAACTTTCACGACTATCCGATGCTGCGCATGGACAAGTCGCCGGATATCGAAACGCACATCATCAACAGCGGCGAGGCGCTTGGCGGCGCGGGCGAACCAAGCACGCCACCTGTCGCCCCGGCGCTGGCCAATGCGATCTTCGACGCTACCGGCATCCGTATTCGTGAATTGCCGATTCGGCACCACGACCTGAGCAAGCCCAGCCTCATCGACGCCGATGTCGCCTGATATACGGGAAGGAAAACGGCATGAGCGGTGAACGACTGACTGAACTCCTCGCTGAACTCAATCTCGAACTTCACCGACACGGCGAAGTCGACCCGGCGACGCGCGAGCTGCTGAGAAAATTGAACGACGACATCGAGCGCCTCACGGGCAAGGACGAAGAGTCGCCGATCGACCGGGCGAAAGAACTCGAATCGCGCTTTGCCGCCAACCACCCCGTTGCCGAGCGCATCGCCAGGGAACTCGCAGATGTCCTCGCGAAAATGGGCATCTAGAAACACGCTAATCGCGGCGTTCGCCGCTGCGCTTATCGCCGCGGTCTTGCTCTTCGTAGACCCGATTCCGCAAGACCTGAACTACCACAAATTCGCCGACACGCGCACATTGCTCGGCGTGCCGAATTTCTGGAATGTCGCATCGAATCTGCCGTTCTTCATTGTAGGGCTATGGGGCATGGGCGCGACGGCGCGCCGTTTCATGGAACCGGCAGAGCTGCGGCCGGCATACCTGGTCTTCTATTTCGGCATATTGATGACGGCATTCGGCTCCGGTTACTTCCACGTCGTGCCTGCCAATGACTCGCTGGTCTTCGACCGCCTGGCAATGACGATCGGCTTCGCGGGCATGCTCGCGGTCGTGCTCGGCGAAATCATCTCGGTTCGCACGGCACAGCGTGTGCTGGCACCGTTCCTGGTCATCGGTATTGCATCGGTAGTGTACTGGGCCTGGACTGAATCCCGGGGTGTCGGCGACCTGCGCCCGTATGCCATCGTGCAGTTCCTGCCGATGCTGCTGATACCGGTATTGCTTTTGACCCATCGAACGAGAAGTGAATTGATTCCGGCGTTCTGGATGATGATCCTGTTCTATGTGCTCGCAAAGGTCGCCGAATTTTTCGATGCCGCCATATTCGATATTGGGCAGGTAATAAGCGGTCATTCCCTCAAGCACCTGTTCGCGGCAATCGCGCCCGCTGTACTCCTGATTGCACTTGGCAAACTTAACAGGGCCCGTCGCTAGAATTTCTCGAGCCGTTGCTCAGCAAATCGAGGCTGCCCTGGGCAACAGGCAGCAGCGGAATTCATGTCTATCAATCATGAAAAGTGATTCCTCAATGCGACTCCCCGCTTACCCATACGGATTCAATCATTTCCCGGAGTCCTGCTGCGAGAAACTTCGGCGGCCCATTCTCGATGTCGTCATGTGACTCGGCCAGCTCGAGACCCGGCCAGTACGACAGCAATTCGCCTGCCGCCACCGAAAAAGGCGGGCCTTTGGCAATCGACTGATCGTACTCGAGTGTAATAACGAGTCTTTCGACATCGCCGGGTATCAGCCTGTTGACATGCTCCACGTAGGCGGGGCGCATCTCCCGGGGCAAAGCGATCAACGCGCCGCGGTCATAGTGCGCATCGCAAGCCACTTCCCGCAACGCAAAAAAGTCGCCGCAGTAGATCGTGATCGGTTTTTCGTTTGCCCGGTATGCCGGTAATCCGCCGTCAATAATGTCGTAAGAAAGTTGCTGCTCGTCGAAGAATGCCCTGACGGCCAATTCGGATAGCTCGACGCCGACGACCGTATTGCCCTGCTCCGCCAGCCATGCCATGTCCGGCGTTTTGCCGCAAAGCGGCACGAACACGCGCCTGCCGGTGGCGCGCCAGTGCTTTTTCAAGCCCGCGTTGCCACCAGCCTCGTGCCAGCCGGTGCGGCCCTCCTGCCAGCGCTCGATCCAGGCTTCGGTCATGGAATTTGCCGGGCGTTACGGATGCTACGAAGTTTACCCGCTCTCCCGGCGGCGTTACTATGCGGCGCGACCCAGCCAGGAACCCGCTCATGAGCACCGCACAGCGCATCGACGGCAAGGCCAAGGCCGCCGAACTGTCAGAGAGAATCACGGCCGAAACTGCCAGCCTGCTCGAGGAACACGGCATCAGGCCCGGGCTCGCCGTCGTTATCATCGGCGAGGATCCCGCAAGCCAGGTTTACGTCCGCAACAAGAAGCGCACAGCAGAAGCCTGCGGGTTCCATTCCGTGCAGCACGGCCTGGCGGAGGACACGCCGCAAGAAGACGTGCTCGCGCTGATCGATAAGCTCAATAATGATCCGGCGATTCACGGTATCCTCGTGCAGCTGCCGCTGCCGAAGCATCTCGACGAACAGAAGGTCACACAGTCCATTTCGCCGACGAAAGACGTGGACGGATTCCATTTCATCAACATCGGCAAGCTGACCTCGGGGAATACCAGCGATGCGTTCATTCCCTGCACGCCCGCCGGTTGCATGCTCATGATCGAGGATTGCCTCGGCAAGGATCTCTCGGGCCTTAATGCTGTCGTCGTCGGGCGCTCCAACATCGTCGGAAAGCCGATGGCGAGCCTGTTGTTGCAGTCGAATGCGACCGTCACGATCTGCCACAGCCGAACCAACGACCTGCCGGGTGTCGTGCGCGGCGCCGATATCGTCGTCGCTGCAGTGGGGCGCCCCAACATGATCAAGGGCGACTGGGTCAAAGAGGGCGCAGTCGTCATAGACGTCGGCATCAACCGTATCGAGGTCGAAGTCGATGGCGAAACGAAGTCGAAACTCACCGGCGACGTCGACTACGACGGTGCCATGGAAGTTGCAAAAGCGGTAACGCCCGTGCCCGGCGGCGTCGGACCGATGACCATCACGATGCTCATGGCAAATACATTGCGTGCCGCCAGGCTCTCGGCAGGGCTGGATGGCTGACGAGGGCTTCCGCACGATCTGGCTGAAGGCCGACGATCCGTCGATCGTCCAGATCATCGATCAGCGCCTGCTACCTCACGAGTACCGCGTCATCGATCTCCAGACCTGGCGCGACGGCTTTGACGCAATCGCGGACATGGCCGTACGAGGCGCGCCGCTGATCGGCGCAACGGCGGCGTGGAGTCTCTATCTCGCTGCATTGAAAGAGAAGCCTGCCGATTCCGCCGTGCGCGCCGCAGCGCAGGAACTTCTCGAATCCCGCCCAACCGCCGTCAACCTGCGCTGGGCCGTGGAGCGCATCCTGCGCCTCGTGGATGGCGCGGATTCCGACGATGATCTTGTCGATGCAATTCGCGACGATGCGGGGGCCATCTGCGATGCAGACGTCGAGATTTGCTACAACATCGGCCGGCAGGGTTTGCCTCTGCTCGAGGAAATCTCTGAAAAGAAGAACGGCGGCACCGTGAATGTGCTGACCCATTGCAATGCAGGCGCGCTTGCGACAATCAACTGGGGCACCGCGACGGCCCCGATCTATCTTGCGCACGACGCCGGCATCGACGTGCACGTCTGGGTGGATGAGACCCGGCCACGGAATCAGGGATCGCAACTCACTGCATGGGAACTCCAGCGTAACGGCGTCCCGCACACGCTGATCGTCGACAACGCCGGTGGTCATCTTATGCAGCATGGCCAGGTGGACATCGTCATTACGGGCACAGACCGCACCACACGTGCGGGCGATGTCGCCAACAAGATCGGCACCTATCTCAAGGCGCTTGCGGCACATGACAACGGCATCCCTTTCTATATCGCTCTGCCGTCGACAACGATTGACTGGGAGATCAGTAACGGTCTCGACGAGATTCCGATCGAAGAGCGGGACCCCTCCGAAGTCACGGACATTCGTGGCGTGGCAGACGGCATTCCGTGCACGGTCCGGACGACGGCTGAGGCCACGGCGGCAGGCAACTATGCCTTCGATGTCACTCCGGCCCGGCTCGTAACCGGGCTCATCACCGAGCGCGGTATCTGCGATGCCAGCGAGGAAGGACTGCTCAGCCTGTTTCCGGAGCGCAAGGCCTCATGACGATCGACGAAGGTTACGTCAAGTACCAGAGCTTCTGGACCAGGGCGCCCGCGCCGCACGCCGCTGCCGTCGATGAACTCGAAACCTGGCGCCGCCCGCTGTTCGAGGCCGGGCTTATCGGCCAGTACGAAGAGCACGGCATCGCTTACGGCAATATCAGCGTTCGTTGCGGTGAGCCCGGGCAATTCCTGATCAGCGGCACACAGACCGGCCATTTGCCAAGAACCGACAAATCGCATTATGCGCTCGTCACTTCCTGGAGCGTATACGCAAACCTCGTGTGCAGCGTCGGCCTCGTGCAGGCCTCTTCGGAAGCCATGACCCATGCCGCAATCTATCAACTGGATCAGAGCATCGGAGCCATCGTTCACGTGCATGACCTGGCGCTGTGGGAAAAACACAGGGGCGATCTGCCTACGACACGGCCCGAGGTCGCTTACGGCACGCCGGAAATGGCATTGGAGTTCCAGCGCCTGTACCGCGATACCAGGTTCAGGAAAGACAGGCTCGCCATCATGGCGGGCCACGAGGAAGGCATCATCAGTTTTGGCGCAAACCTCGAAGAAGCGGCGACTCGCGTTATGGACCTTCTTCCAGCTCGTCGATAGCCACCGGAATCAGACGAAATTCGAAGGTTCGGCAGCTCTTGATGCCGCTTGTCTGCTGGTCCGGCCTCAGCGCCTGGTAGGTCGATGCGCGAACCGCATGAAGGGACGGCTTTTCAAAAATCCGGTTCGTACTCTCTCGCACCCGGACGCCGCGCGTCCTGCCGTCACGCGTCACGTTGAAACAAACCTTGACTACGCCTTCGAGGCGCTCGCGTCTTGCCTTTTCGGGGTAAAGAGGCACGATCGTATGTAGCGGCTGGCGTTCTGTATCGTCTGTCACGTGCGTGACGTCCGGTACTTCGTCAGCCGAGCCGGCCGCAACGAATCCGGCCAGCAGGCTCGCCAGCACCAGTACCCTGCGCAGGTTAATCGTCAGCATCGCGGCGATCATCGATAACGATTGCGGGTGCGACGGGATCGACGGCGTCACGCCACATCGAACGGACGGTTTTCACTTTCTTGGAATACGGCGCGAACATTTCCGCCTTTTGCAGATCCGCTTCCGCATCGTCGTACCGCTTGAGTTTCACGTAGGCCAGTGCACGATTGCTCAGCGCACGCCAGTGACGCTCGTTTTCTTCGAGGGCTTCAGTGCAATACTGCACCGCGCGCTCAAGTTCGCCCAGCATTACGTAGCCTGCACAAAGATTCGACATTGCGGCAACGCGCTCGCGCGCGTTGGCTGCCATCGAGAGCCCCCGGAGAGTGAGGCGTACGCCGTCTTCCGCGTTACCGCGGATAAGTGCATCGGCGCCGCTCGCGAGATCGGAGTTCGCGGGTCCGATCACTGTCTTGAATTGGCCTTCCTGATCCGCCTGAACGGCGGCTGTGACCAGTATCAGGCTGGCCGCTATGCTCAAAAGGGTCTTTTTAGCCACTGATGTAGTGTTCGAGCTGCTCGATTTCCTCCTGTTGGTCCGCGATGATCGCCTGCACGAGATCGCGCATGGAAAGCATGCCGATGACGCGGTTGTCCTCCACGACGGGCAGGTGCCTAACACCCTGTGACGACATCATCTCCATACAATGATTGACGGTTTCGGCGCTCGTGGTACTCACGATATTCGTGGTCATGATTTCCGAAACGGCCGTGCTTTCCGACGATCGTCCCTTGATTATGACCTTTCTGGCGTAATCTCGTTCCGTAACAATTCCGCGCAATTCCTCGTCATCCATCACCAGAAGCGAGCCCACAGCCTTTTCCGCCATCAACTTGATCGCGTCGAAGACCGACGCATCCGGCGCAATGGAAACGATATGCCGACCCTTCCTGTCGAGCAGGTGCTTAACAAGTTTCATGCTGCATCCTTTTTTTGTCTGCTCCCGACACCGGTAATTCTAGCAGCCCTAGTGGGCCTGTGACCGCAATGCCTCCAGCCGCTCGTCCAGCGAGGACCTCGAGTACCAGGTGCCGCGGAGCATGACGCCGTGAATACGGCGCGTATTGTTGATGTCCAGCAGCGGATCGGCGTCGAGCAGCACGAGGTCCGCGTCGCGGCCCACTGCAACGATTCCGCCATTGGAACCGAAGAATTCCGCCACCGCTGTGGTGCCAGTCGCCAGCGCCTCGAACGGCGTCAGTCCGGCATCAACCATTATTGCCAGCTCCCGGTGCAGTGAGAATCCCGGCACGTTGAAAACCTGCGGTGCGTCGGAACCGAGCAACAGACCGGCACCGGCTTCGTGCAATCCCAGAATCAGCCTGCGGCGGACCTCGATGGCGCGCCCCCCGACCTCGATGCTGAATCCTCTCTCTGCAAGTTGCCGCTCCTTGGCCGCAGCCCACTGACGCACCGTCGCTCTGGGCATGTACTGCATTTCCGGCCAGTTACTCATCTCGACCACGCCGGTATCCGAGACACGATGCTCGATCAGCGTTTCGGTGGCGACGTTCCAGGTTTGGGACTCCGCGGTCCTTCGAGCGACGTCAGCGATACGTTCCTCAATCAGCTGCTCCACGAGCAGCACGTCGAAGAAGCCGCCATAGCCGCCCGAAGCATCGCTGTCTGCAGGCATCAGCGCTGCGATATATCCGTCCAGATGATCGATCGTGGCCATACCGGCATCGAGGGCAACCTGCAGGGTGATCGATGCCGGCACGTGGCCGGCGAACGGTATGCCGAGTTCATTCGCCGTATTTGCGATCGCCAGGTACTCCTCGGCTGCCAGACCCGGATGGATCTTAATGAAATCGTAACCGGCGGCATGTTGTGCCCGAACCTTGCGCGCCCCGTCGTCGGGCCCGCTGACCGAGTTGCCGTTCATCGACGGCCCGGAAGTGATGAGGCGCGGCCCGAAGACCTCGTTATCGAGCAGCTGTTGCCGCAGCGCAAGGTGCGATGGTCGCCCCAGCATGCCACGCACCAGTGTTACTCCGTTTGCGGCGAACAAGGTCAGCGTCCGGTCCAGGGCTTCGCCATCGGCGCCCGGAACATGGGCATGCATTTCCGCGAACCCGGGCATCAAATACCGGTCGGTGCCATCGACAACGGTCGCGTCTTCGGGAACGGGCTGGCTCTCTACGTCGCCGATCGCCGTAATAATGCCGTTTTCGACGACGACGGTCTGGCCCCGGAGTACACGTTCGGAGCTCATGGGGACCACGTTTACATTGATGAANNAATCAGCTTCCGCATACCGCCTCCAGTGTTGCCTCGCTGACGTTCCCGCCACAGATTATCACCAGGACTTTTCTCCCTTCTATGACCTCGCGGCGGCGCTCGAGTGCCGCTATCGCGACTCCGGCTGAACCTTCGATGGTATCTTTTTCTGCCCCGATGAAAGCGCGCATTGCCGCGGCAATCTCGTCCTCGCTCACCAGCACGAACTCGTCCGCAAGTTCCCGGCACAGATCAAAAGTAATGGCATTGGCTTCCACGCCGCCAGCCGTGCCGTCAGACAATGTCGGCTGGCTCGGCAAATCGAGAACTCTTCCGGCTTCGACAGACTTCGCCATTACCGCGGAAGCTTCCGGCTGACAGGCAAAAATCCTTATGTCCGGCAAGCGTCGCCTGAGCACACTGCCAACGCCGCCCAGCAGACCGCCACCGCCGACCGCAACGAATACGGCATCCAGATTCGCGCATTGATCTGCGATCTCGATGCCGCAAGTTCCCTGCCCGGCGACGACGTTGGCGTCATTGTAAGGAGATACATAGAAGAGACCTTCGCTTTCCGCGTACTCGCGCGCGTGCAGCTCCGTATCGAGCCCGTCCGTACCGAAAAATCGCACGTCGCCCCCGTAGCTGCGAATCGCCTCGACCTTTGCTTCGGACGTCTGTTCGGGAACGAAAATTACGCCGGGTACATCGAGCGCACGCATGGCGTAGGCGACGGCTGCGCCATGATTGCCACTCGATGCGGTCGCAACGCCGCGGGCGCGCTGCCCGGGCGAGAGGCTCAGCAAGCAATTGGCCGCACCGCGCAGCTTGAATGAGCCGGTGTGCTGCCGGTTCTCGAGCTTGAAATGGACGTCGGCGCCGGTCACTTCGCTGAAGTGCGCCGAGCGTACGACCGGCGTTTCGCAAATAACATCTGCAATTCGAATAGCCGCTTCTGCGGCGGCTTCGGCAAAGCGGCTCGGCATCTTATTTAACAATATGTTATTCGGCTCAAGCCTTACGTTGACACTGTTTCCCGCCCTGTGCAACGATGGCTCCTGAATTGAAAAAGGCACACCTGTCGAAAGGCAGGGTCGCAAAACTTCCGGTCTACGGGTTTTCCTAAGACAGCGGGGTCGCCAATGTTAGCAACAAACCTTAAAAGTACGGGTGCCTTCACCCGTCCCGAACCAACGGGTCCGGTAACTCGCACTGCGGCAAATCTCAATGCGTTGCGAAAAGCGCTCGACCCCGCTGCCACTAACCCGATTCCGATTCGTCCCCGCGGTGCCGGTACCTCGGCGACCGACTGCAACGCCACCTCGAGCGGCACAACGGTCGACCTGACGGGCCTGGACCGCATCATCACGATCGATACACACCGACATACCGTCACCGCGCAGGCCGGCGTGCGCCTCGAGACGCTGGTCAGTGCGCTGGCTGAGGAGGGTCTCGAACTGCTCGGAGGTTACGACCTGCAGGGCCGGACCGTCGGTGGAGCGATCGCCTCACCCTGCTTCGGACCGGGCATCGGCAATACAGGCGCCTATTTCTCCAGTCATGTAACGGCAATGAAAGTGCTGCGTGTCGACGGGCAACCGATGAAGATCGAGTCCGGTCAGAAGAACCTTCTGGCTGCTTTTCGAATGAGCTTCGGCACCCTGGGCATCATTTACGAAGCGACGCTGCGCGTGCGTCCGATCCGGACTTTCTCGGTCAGCCATCGCCGCGTCAGCATCGACAAGTTCGCCAGCATCACGGACGCGATCGCGAACGGCGACGTCGGCCTCAAGTTCTACCTGATGCCCTATCGTGATTGCGTCTACCTCGACCTGCGCCGCTACGAAAGCTCGCCCGGCAACGCCTATGGCGCGCCCTGGCGACTCAAGGACTGGGGCGAAACGACCGTGATGCCGAAAATATTCAAATCGCTGAACCGGGTCGTGCCTGTGTCCTCCGTCAGGTACAGGTTGATCGACAGCATTTCGGAGGCGACCCAGGGTCTCGTTAACTCGAGGTTCGTCACCACGGGCACGTTCGCCACGGCGCAGTCTTCCCAGCTCAGCACGACACGGCGTCGTTTCTACTCGACCTGGTGTTTTCCGGCGGCCAATTTTTCGATGATAGCGAAAGCCTACCGCGACTTTTGCGCGGCTACCTACGCCGACTCCGGTTATCGCTGTGATCTGCCCGCTACGGGTTTCCGGCTTTGCCGCGACACGACCTCGGTGCTGTCACCATCATTCGACGAGCCGATGATTGCCCTGACCACCGCGTCCACACAGGCGAAAGGCTGGGACGACTTCGTGATCGACCTGGCAGAGTTCGCGGAAAACTGGGCGGGACTTCCGCTTGTCAATCAGTCGCGCGCGATGCGCGCGGAACACGTCATCCAGACCTATAGCAAGCGGCTCGACTTTTTCCGCCGCCTGCGGCGCCAGCTCGACCCGCATAACCGCCTGCTGAACCCCTTCCTCGCGCAATTTCTGCAATAAGGGTAGACAATCTATATCGAATTGATATAATACATCAATTCGATATATGAGCGGCTCCGTGCCGACTTGGCGTCATGGATGTAAAAACGGTGTGTCTCGGCATGCTCACCGACGGTGAGGCATCCGGCTACGACCTCAAAAAGACGTTCGAGTCATCTTTCGGTCATTTTTTTCTGGCCGGTTTTGGCTCGATTTATCCCGCATTGGCATCTCTCGCAAAGCAAGGCCTCGTGAGTTGTCGGGAGGTCCCCCAGGAGGGTAAACCCGACCGCAAGGTTTACAGCATCACGGCAAAGGGCCGTCAGAGGTTGCTCGAGGAACTCGACGATCCGGCCCCTACTCACAAGGTGCGGTCTGAATTCCTGGTGACCATGTGTTTTGCGCATTTGATGGCCCCCGAGCAGGTGCAAATCGTCCTCGACAGCCGGATCGCGGACACGGAACAGTATTTGAAGATGTTCGACGAGATCGAGTTCGGCGAGGAAGAGTACCCGGCAGGAGTGCGCTTCACGATCGGCTTCGGCCGCGCGATGGTGCAGGCGATGAAGCAATACGTTGAGCAAAACCGTCACATGTTTGACGAAGAATCAGAACCGGCGTCAAGAGAGGCGACCGGTTAACGGACATTTTAAGATGAACACGGACCCCTGGAAAAAGCATCGCTCCTGGTTGTACTCGGCAAGTATCGCGGTACTGATCACCGCATGGATACTGTCCGGCCAGATTGGTGCAGATGAGTCTGACGGCGGCGATAACGCGACCACTGTCGCAGCTGTCGAGCCGCTAGACGCCAGCGTGCGCGTCCGGACGCAGAGTGCCGAAGAAATCACCCGTACTATCGTCGTGAATGGCAAGACCGCGCCTGCACGCATTGTTGAACTTTCTGCGGAGACCGACGGCCGCGTGGTGGCTATCGGCGCCGAGCGTGGCGCGAATGTCGACCAAAACGGGCTGATCGTTCGCCTCGATGAGCGCGATCGCAAGGCGCGGCTCGCCCAGGCACAGGCTATGGTCAGACAACGGGAAGTCGAATACGAAGGTCGCCTCAAACTCAAGACCGAAAGTTATGTTTCCGAGGCGCAGCTGCAGGAAGCAATCGCGCAGCTCCAAGCTGCAAAGACCGAACTCGTGCGTGCGGAGCTCGACCTCCAGTACATGACCGTACAGGCTCCTTTTGACGGGGCATTGCAGTCAAGAGCCGTCGAGATCGGAGACTTCGTCAAGCGCGGCGATCCGATCGCGACCTTTGTCGACAATCGCACAATCGTTGTTTCCGCCAACCTGTCGGAGTTTGACGCAAAATACGTCAGGGTCAGTCACTCGGCCGAGGCACATCTCGCCACCGGCGAACTCGTCAAGGGAAAAATACGTTATATCGCCCCGGTTGCCGACGAGGCCACGCGAACGTTCGAAGTCGAGCTCGAGGTGGACAACCACGACGGGTCGCTGCGCGCCGGAGGCACCGCCGAGCTTATGATTCCGGCAGAGCAGGTCTATGCCCACCGGATTTCACCATCGTTGCTGACACTGGACGATGCCGGCAACGTCGGCCTCAAAATCATTAACGAACGGGGCGAAGTCGAGTTCATTGTCGCCGACATCGCGATGTCGACGACGGATGGCATCTGGGTTGTCGGACTGCCTTATACGGCGACGATCATCACGGTCGGCCAGGGCTTTGTTGCAAGCGGTGCGCACGTGAATGCGGTGCCCGAAGGTGACATTGAAAGAGCAATAGCGATAAAAGGCAACCAGCCGGAAGACTAGCCATGCAGATGATCGATGCTGCAATGGCCCGCTCGCGCACGGTGATTCTCGGCCTTTTCACGATCGTCATCGCCGGCGTCATGGCGTACACGACCATTCCCAAGGAAGCCGAACCGGATATCGAGATCCCGCTGATCTACATCTACATCGAGCACAGTGGTATATCGCCCGAGGATGCAGAGCGTCTGCTCCTCCGACCGATGGAACAGGAGCTTCGCTCGATCGAGGGCATCAAGGAATTGATCGCCGAGGGCTTCGAGGGCGGCGCCAGTGTGCAGGTCGAGTTCGACGCGGGCATCGATACGGACAAGGCTTTGCAGGACGTACGCGAAAAAGTCGACATGGCCGAGGCGAAGCTCCCCGACGAAACCGAGGAACCGACGGTCAACGAAGTCAAGATGACGCGCTTCGACCCGATGCTGGTCCTGAACCTGGCCGGCAACGTCCCCGAGCGCACGTTGACGACAATCGCCAGGGAACTGAAAGAGAAATTCGAGAGCGTGCCTGGCGTGCTCGAGGTGAATCTCGTCGGTGTGCGTGAGGAACTCATGGAAGTCGTGGTCGATCCGCTTGCAATGGAAAGCTACGGACTCGACCAGGCACAGATCATCAGTTTCATCAGCCGTAATAACCGGCTTGTCGCTGCCGGCGCGTTGCAGTCCAGCGAAGGGCGTTTTCCGGTCAAGGTGCCGGGCGTTTTCGAAAGCGCTGCGGACGTGCTCGATATGCCGATCAAGGCTGTCGGCGAACGTGTCGTGCATTTCAAGGATATTGCCGAAGTACGGCGAACCTACAAGGATGCCGAAAGTTACGCGCGCCTCAATGGCAAACCGGCACTCGCTATCGAGGTCGTGCAACGCGGTGGCGCCAATCTTATCGAGGCAATCGATAGCGTCATGGCCATCGTCGAGGAAGAAAGAGCGCAATGGCCCGGCGATATCGAAGTCAGCGTGTCGCGCAACAAGTCGAAAGACGTCAATGACATGCTGACGGAGCTGCAGAACAGCGTCCTCGCGGCTGTACTGCTGGTGTTCATCGTCATTATCGGCATACTCGGCATACGCTCGGCGCTGCTGGTCGGCGTGTCGATTCCGGGCAGCTTTCTGCTAGGCATACTGCTGATCGGCGCTTTCGGTTCGACGATCAACATGATGGTGCTGTTCGCGCTGATCATGGCGGTCGGACTTCTCGTCGACGGCGCGATAGTCGTCACGGAGATGGCGGACCGGCGCCTTGCCGAAGGCGATTCTCGCTACGAGGCATATTCCCGCGCTGCGATACGCATGTCCTGGCCCATTATTGCATCGACCGGTACAACGCTTGCCGCTTTCGTCCCGCTTGCATTGTGGCCCGGTATGTCGGGCGAGTTCATGAAGTATCTGCCACTAACGTTGATCGCAGTACTTTCAGCATCGCTGCTGATGGCCCTTCTTATCGTGCCGACGCTGGGCTCGATATTTGGCAGGACCGGCGCCGAGTCCGCAGAGGCTCGACACAATCTCGCGGCAGCCGAGACCGGGGATCTCGACAGCATCACCGGATTTACGGGCCGCTATGTTCAGTTCCTGAAGCGTTCCCTTAACCATCCTTGGCGCAATGTCGGAGCGGTTACGGCGCTGCTGTTGATCGTTTACTTCGCCTTCTTTGCGCTCGGCCGCGGCACCGAGTATTTTCCCGACGTCGAGCAGCCGTTTGCGATGGTGGACATTCGCGCCCGCGGCGACCTGTCGATCGACGAAAAGGATGAGCTCGTGCGGCAGGTTGAGAGCCGTGTGCTCGGTATGCCCGAGATCGAGTTCCTGTACGCAAAATCCGGCGACGTGCGGGGCACCCAGGACCAGATCGGCTCACTCACGCTGAATTACATCCACTGGGACGAGCGCCGCCGGTCAGATGACATTCTGGCCGAGATCCGCGAGCGAGCTGCTGACCTCGCGGGCATCATCATAGAAACCCGCAAGCCGGATCCGGGTCCGCCGCAGGGAAAGCCCGTATATATCGAGTTTTCAGCGCGCAATCCGCGCTTGGTTGAAGACGCGATTGCAGACGTGCGCGTAGCTCTCGAACAGCATCCTGCCGTGACCAATATAGAAGACGGCCGGCCGCTGCCCGGCATCGAGTGGCAAATCAAGGTCGATCGCGCTGAGGCAGCGCGCTTCGGCGCCGACGTTTCACTCGTCGGGGCAATGGTGCAGCTCGTTACGAACGGCATACGGATCGGGGAATACCGCCCCGACGACTCCGATGATGAAATCGAGATCCGCGTGCGATATCCGTCGGACAGTCGCAGCCTCGCGCAGCTTGATGAACTGCGTATCCCGACACCCGGCGGTCTCGTGCCGATCAGCACCTTCGTCGAGCGTGTGCCGGCACAGAAGGTAAGCACGATCACGCGCACCGACATGCGGCGCACGATGACAATTCGCGCCGATGTGGTCGACGGCTATCTCGAGACCGACGTTATCGCCGAGCTGCGGCAGCTCTTACCGACGCTCGATATCGATCCGCGTGTCGACTTCAGTTTCCGCGGCACGATCGAGGACCAGGAGGAAGACGAGGTGTTCCTCGTCCAGGCCATGTTCATGGCGCTGGCGATGATGGCGATCATCCTCGTCACCCAGTTCAACAGCATCTACCAGGCATTGCTGATTCTGACGGCCGTACTGTTTTCGACTGGCGGCGTGCTCCTTGGCCACCTGCTCATGGGCATGCCTTTCGGCATCATCATGAGCAGTGTCGGCGTAATTACGCTTGCGGGTATCGTCGTCAATAACAACATCGTATTTATCGATACGTTCAACGTTCTGCGCTCTCGTGGCGCCGCCGCGTTCGATGCCGTACTCCGGACCTGCGCCATCCGCCTGCGCCCCGTCCTCCTGACGACCGTGACGACGATCATCGGCCTGATGCCGATGGTTCTCGGCATCAACATCAACCTGATCGCCCGGGAAGTATCCGTGGGCGCCCCGAGCTCGCAGTGGTGGACCCAGCTGGCGTCCTCGGTCGCCGGCGGCCTCGCATTCGCGACGGTGCTGACCCTGTTCCTGACGCCCAGCCTGCTGATGATCGGCGCCAATGTATCCGGGTGGCTGGCTGAGCGCCGTGGACCGGCCGCGACGGCGCCCGAAACCGGCTCGAATCGGCTGAAAACGGCTGAAACCGCCTGAAATGGGCTGAAAACGGCTGAAACCCGTCCAAAACAGGGCATTTGCATCCATTCAGGGCTTTCGGGCATCTAACAAGGGAAGACCCGGCGAACGCCGAAAATTGCCAAAAAAGGGGTTGCGTTATACCGAACTAGTGTTATACTCCACTATAACACTAAGCAACTAGAACAGATTGTGAAGACGACCATGCAAGCAACACGACTGATTACCGCCACACTGGCCCTCGCAGGCACCGCAGTTCTCCCCGGCTGTGGTGTCGGTGAGGCCAGTACTCCCAATCCTGACGAGATCCGCGCCGCCACGCCGGTTCCGGTCGAAGTCGCATTCCCGACACGGGCGGACGTTTACGCGACCTACAGGGCCACGACGACGATCGCGTCCGATGCCGATGCGCCGGTGCTGGCGAAGGTGGCGGGCGAAGTCGTCGAGCTGCTAGTCGAAGAGGGCGACCGCGTCGCCGAAGGCCAGGTTTTGGCCCGTCTGGACGGCAAACGCCTGCGCCTCGAAATGCTCGCAGCGAAAGCCGAAGTGGACCGACTGCAGAAGGAGTTGCAGCGCAACACCGATCTCGCCAATCGCGGCCTGATCAGTGCGCAGATGTTCGACGGCCTCAAATACGGCCTGGACGCTGCGAAAGCGAATTATGACGTCAAGAAGCTCAACTACCAGTATTCGAGCATCCGTGCGCCGATTGCCGGCGTCGTCTCCTCGCGCGATATCAAGCTCGGCGAAAACGTTGCCGCGAGTAACGTCGCGTTTCGTGTCACCGACACGAGCGAGCTGATCGCCTACCTCCAGATTCCGCAGACCGAATTGTCGAAGTTCGCCGCAGGCCACACGGCCAGCCTCCAGGTCGACTCGACGCCAGACGCCGAGTTTCCGGCAACAATCGTCCGCATCAGCCCGACGATCGACACGCGCAACGGCACGTTCCGTGCAACTGCTATCATAGATAATAAAGAAGGTGCACTGGTGCCCGGAATGTTCGCGCGATTCACGATTGCCTACGAGAAGCATGAGGACGCGCTACTGATTCCTGAGACGGCACTCGTCAAAGAGGACGACCAGGTTGCAGTCTACGTGGTCAGCGACGGTCAGGTCGCTCGCCGCTTGATCGAAACCGGCGTGGTTTCGGGCAGCCAGGTTGAAGTCGTAATGGGGCTGGATGACAGCGAAGAAGTCGTCGTTTTGGGCCACTCGGGCCTGCGCGACGGCAGTAAAGTACTCGCAAGCAATCGCACGCAAGACAGCTTCGCCGGCTAAACGCCGCATTCCTGCGGCCAGGGAGGAACCATAATGCTGCAACGAATTGGCCCGGCTGCGCTTGCCTGTGCCTTGCTCCTGGCTGCCTGCGGCCAACCGGCTGAGGAGTCCGGCGCCGAGCAAAAAAAGGAAAATTCTGAAACGACGCCGGCGGTCCCGGTCGAAATCAGCGCCCCGAGCCGGGGCGACATTTACGCAATCTACGCCGGAACCGCGCCTGTAGAGGCGTTTGCCGAAGCAGAGGTCATTGCGAAAGTCGGCGGCGAAGTTCGTGAGTTGCTCGTTGAGGAGGGCGATGACGTCGTCGAAAACCAGGTCCTGGCGAGGCTTGACGGCAAAATGCTGCGCCTCGAGCTAAACGAGTCCGAGGCTCGACTCAGGAAGCTTCAGCGCGACTACGAGCGAAATGTCGACCTGAAGGAAAAGGGCCTGATCAGTACCGGTGACTTTGACAAGATCCGCTATGAAATGGAGGCGCTCGAGGCGTCTTACAATCTCGCCAAACTGGAACTCGATTACACGCAGATCCGCGCACCAATCGCGGGCGTCGTTTCAGAGCGGTTTATAAAGATTGGTACCACGGTGGCCATCGGCGATCAGGCGTTCCGCGTCACAAGCTTCGATCCACTGGTCGCGTATCTGCACATTCCGGAGCGGGAGTATCAGAATATCCGGCAGGGGCAGATTGCCGCTATCGAGATCGATGCGCTCAACGGACCGCCGATCATGGCCTCCGTCACCCGGGTAAGCCCAATCGTCGATCCCGCTACGGGTACGTTCAAGATCACGATCGAGATCACCGATGAGCAGCGGCGCATGAAGCCGGGTATGTTCGCCCGCATCGGCATCGTGTACGACAAGCACGAGAATGCCCTGCAAATTCCGCGCAGCGCAATCCTGGAGGATGGCGGCGCAACCAGCGTCTTCGTAGTCGTCGATGACAAGGCAATCCGAAAGTCTGTGACATTGGGTTTCAGCGATAAAGGGATGGTCGAAATCCTCGACGGCATCGCCGATAACGACCAGGTCGTCACGGTTGGGCAGGTCGGCCTGAAAGAAGAAGCTTCGGTCACGGTGATCAACTCCGCCGAGCCGGCCGATACGCAGGTGAGCGAGAATGCGTCGACTGATTGAGATTGCAACAGAACGACGCGTCACCGTCGTCATGTTCATGGTGGCGGTCGCGCTGTTCGGCATGGTGTCGTTGTCACGGCTGAAGCTCAACCTGCTGCCCGACATTTCCTATCCGACCCTCACGATTCGCACGGAATTGACGGGCGCGGCGCCGGTCGAGGTGGAGAATCTGCTCACGAAACCGATCGAGGAAACGGTCGGCGTAATTCGCAATGTGCGGCTCGTCCGCTCCGTGTCACGTTCCGGACAATCCGATGTGACGCTCGAGTTCCTGTGGGGCACGGACATGGATATCGCGGGCGTGGACGTACGCGAAAAACTGGACATCCTGTTCCTGCCGCTGGAGGCAAGCCGGCCGTTGTTGCTGCGCTTTGACCCCTCTTCCGAACCGATCATGCGGCTAGGGCTGCTGTACAAGGACGGTGGAGGGGCCGGTGATGCCGAGGCGCAACTCAAGGCCCTGCGCCGCCTGGCAGAGGACCGGATCAAGAACGACCTCGAAGCCGAGGAAGGCACCGCAGCGGTCAAAGTCAGCGGTGGCCTCGAGGACGAGATAGAGATTCGCGTCGACCAGCAAAAGCTGTCACAACTCGGTATCAGCATCGATCAGATTGCTGCGCGCATCCGTGCGGAAAACGTCAATCTGTCGGGCGGGCGGCTGGAAGAAGGCGACCAGCGCTTTCTTGTCCGCACGCTGAACGAGTTCCAGTCCATCGACGAAATGCGTGACGCTATCGTGGCGTACGTGACAAACCGGCCCGTCTACCTGCGCGATGTCGCGACCGTCGAGCGTGGCTACAAGGATCGCGAAGCCATTACGCGCGTCAGCGGTCGCGAGTCCGTCGAGCTTGCCATATACAAGGAAGGCGACGCCAACACGGTCCAGGTCGCCCGGCGACTCGAGCAGCGCCTCGCAAGGGTTCGCGAGACCTTGCCGGAAGAGATGGAGCTGACATCCGTCTATGACCAGTCGCGTTTTATCTCCTCGTCCGTGAACGACGTCAAGAGCGCGGCAATCCTGGGCGGCATCATTGCAATCATCGTGCTGTACGGCTTCCTTCGCGATTCGCGTGCAACGACGATTACAGGTATCGCAATTCCGGTATCTGTCATCGGCACTTTCCTGCTGATGTATCTCAACGGCGTTTCTCTGAACATCATGTCGCTTGGCGGTATAGCGCTGGCCGTGGGCATGCTCGTGGACAACTCGATCGTCGTGCTCGAAAACATCGTGCGCAAGAAGGAACAGGGTCAGGGCATACTCGAGGCGGCTCAAAATGGCACTTCGGAGGTCGCATCGGCTGTCGTAGCTGCCACCCTGACGACGATTGCCGTGTTCTTCCCCATGGTGTTCATATCCGGCGTGGCGGGCCAGCTGTTCCGTGACCAGGCGCTGACCGTCACCTTTGCGCTGATTTTCTCGTTGATCGTCGCGCTGACGCTGATCCCGATGCTCTCGTCATTGGGCGTCGCGCACCGTTATGCAAACGAGAATGAGGCGAAACCCGCGGGCTGGTTTACGCGCATGGTCGCATTCATTGTGCGCATGTTCGGCTTTGTCTTCGCAGGGCTGAAGTGGCTGTTCTGGCTCATCCTGTGGGTGCCGAGCTGGTTGTTCCGGAATCTTTATCGCGTAATTGCTGCAATCTATCCGACGCTGCTGCGATGGTCCCTCAGGCACCGTGCCGCAGTCGTTATCGCAGCGACCGCCATATTCGTGGCGACAATGTCGCTAATACCGCGTCTGGGTACCGAACTGATCCCGCAGCTCTCGCAGGGCGAATTCAATGTCGACCTTCGGTTGCCGCCCGGCGCACCTCTGGCCGAGACGGACCGCGCCATACAGGCTGCGCAACGCGTGACAAAGAGCATCGACGCCGTCGCGCTCGACTTCTCTGTCGCGGGCACGGGTAACCGTCTCGACGCCAACCCTGTGGACGCCGGCGACAATACGGGAACGCTCAGCATTGCGCTGAAACCCGGCGCCGGCCGCATGGCGGAGAACGCCACAATGGACGCCATGCGTGAAGAACTCGCCCGCATGCCTGGCGTTCAATACGAATTTTCACGGCCGGCGCTGATGACTTTCGCCAGCCCGCTGCAGATCGAAATCTCGGGTTATGACCTCGACGATCTTGGCCGCGTCAGCCAGCAGGTCATGGACGCAATGACCACAACCGGCCGCTTCACGGACGTCAAGACGACCGTCGAGCGAGGCAATCCCGAGATCCGGATCGAGTTCGACCAGGAGCGCGCTGCCAAGCTCGGCTTGCCCGTGCGCGATATAGCCAACCGCGTGGTCGCCAATGTTCGCGGCGAGCTTGCTACGCGCTATACGTGGCGCGACAAGAAGATCGATGTGCTCGTCCGCAGCGTCGACACGCGTCAGTCGAGCATCGACGACATTCGGCGCCTGATAGTCAACCCGGCATCCGACCGGCCCGTGACGCTGGACGCCGTTGCCGATATCGACGTGTCCTACGGGCCCGCCGAGATCCGGCGCGTGGCACAGGAGCGCGTTGCCGTGATTACGGCGAATATTGCTTTTGGCGATCTCGGCGCAGCCGCGGCGGAAGCAGGTGAGATCATTAATCGAACCCCGCTACCTGAAGGCATAAGCGCCATCGTTTCGGGACAGAGCGAAGAAATGCAGGCGTCGTTCCAGTCAATGCAGTTCGCACTGGCGCTGGCCATTTTCCTCGTCTACCTCGTAATGGCATCGCAGTTCGAGTCGTTGATTCATCCGTTCGTGATTCTGTTCACGATTCCTCTGGCGCTTGTCGGCGCTGTGCTTGCGCTGTTTATCACCGGCACGACGATCAACATTGTCGCGCTGATCGGCGTCATCATGCTTGCGGGCATTGTCGTGAACAATGCGATCGTGCTGGTCGATCTGATCAACCAGCTGCGTTCGCAGGGCATGGAGCGATTCGACGCCATCATGGAGGCCGGCAGCGCGCGGCTGCGCCCGATCCTGATGACCTCGCTGACCACTGCACTCGGCCTGCTGCCGATGGCGATCGGCTTCGGTGAAGGCGCCGAGGTCAGAGCACCGATGGCAATCACGGTGATCGGCGGTTTGCTGGTTTCGACCTTCCTGACGCTGGTCGTGATTCCGGTCGTTTACTCGCTGCTCGACCGCAAGCGCTGGCCCGCTACCGTGGGCGAAGCTGTGCCTCAGCCGGCACAATGAAACATACCGAGTTCGCCATGCGCCGACCCGTGACGACCGTAGTCGTCTTTGTGGCGCTGGCGCTGGTCGGACTCATCGCCTCGCGACTCCTGCCACTCGAGAAGTTCCCGGACATCGAGTTCCCGGGCATCTTCGTGCAGATTCCCTACCAGGGCTCCACACCTGAAGAAGTCGAGCGCCTGATCACGCGCCCCGTCGAGGAAGCGCTCGCGACCCTGTCGGGTGTGGAGCAGATGTTCTCGAGTTCCACGGATGAACAGGCGCAGATATTCCTGCAGTTCGGCTGGGACTACAACATGGGCGCCAAAGGCATCGAGGCGCGCGCCAAGGTGGACAGCATCCGCCACCTGTTGCCCGAAGATGTGCGCCGGGTACTCATCTTTACGGGCTCGCTCGGCGATCAGCCCGTATTGCAGCTGCGTATCTCCTCGGACCGCGACCTGTCGGACAGCTACGACCTGCTCGATCGCCTGCTGAAGCGACGCATCGAGCGGCTCGAAGGCGTATCACGCGTGGAGCTGCAGGGCGTCGACCCGCGCGAGATCCGAATCCTGCTCAAGACCGACCGCCTGATAGCGCATGGCATCGACATCGCGGCTCTGCGCGACATGCTGATGCAAAGCAACTTCGCGGTGAGCGCCGGCAAGATCACCGCCGGCGAACAGCGCCTGAGCGTGCGGCCGCAGGGCGAGTTCGCGTCAGTCGACGAGATTCGCAAGCTGGCTATCAACGCCGAGGGCCTGCGCCTCGGCGACATCGCCGACGTCAATCTGCGAACGCCGGATCGGAATTACGGCCGACATCTCGACCGCAACTACGCGATCGGTATCGCGGTCAGTAAGGCGACGGGTTCGAATCTCGTCGACGTGACCGACCGGGTCATCGCCGAAGTCGAGGAGATCAGCAAGCTGCCGCAGATGCAGGGTATCAAGATCTTCTCGCTCGATAATTCCGGGGACAGCGTCAAGGATTCGCTGTCCGACCTTCTTGGCGCTGGCCTCATCGGCGGCCTGCTCGCCATCATCGTGCTGTACCTGTTCCTGCGGCATGTGTCGACGACGCTCATCGTCATGGCCTCGGTGCCATTTTCGATCCTTATAACGCTCGGCGCCCTGTATTTCGCGGGGCTTACCCTCAATATCCTGTCGATGATGGGGCTCATGCTCGCTGTCGGCATGCTCGTCGACAATGCCGTTGTTGTGACGGAAAGCATTTTCCGTCACCGCGCCGAACGGAAAGAGATGCCGCTAAAGATGACAATCAAGGGGGTGAAGGAAGTCGGCATGGCCGTTATCGCCGGCACCGCGACAACCATCATCGTCTTCGCCCCAATCATCTTCGGCACCAAGACCGACATCATGGTGTTCCTCACCCATGTAGCCGTGACGATCATCGTCGCACTGCTTGCGTCGCTGCTGATTGCCCAGACGCTCGTACCGATGCTGGCCGCAAGGGTCGCCTTACCGCCAACACCGAAATCCGGTGCGCTGATCTCGCGGCTGACCAGGCGATACGAGCGTGGCCTGGGCTGGATACTCGTTCATCCCTGGTGGACGGCACTCGGCATACTGTTGACCTGCATTATCGGCGTGCTGCCTCTGGCATTACAGCTCGTCAAATTTGATGCTTTCCCGCAGGACGTCGGCCGGCGCCTGTACATGTCCTACCACATCGAGGGACAACACTCACTCGAGCGCATGGAAGCGACCGTAGACCAGGTCGAGGAGTACCTGTTCTCACGCCAGGAAGAGTTCAATATCCGCTCGGTCTACAGCTACTTCGACCTCGAACAGGCGCAATCCGCGCTACTGCTCACCGACGAGGAAGACGCCACGCTGTCGACCAGGGAAGTCATCGAGCGCATCGAGAAGGACATGCCCACACTCGCCATCGCCAAGCCGAGCTTCGACTTCGACCAGCAGGGTGGCGGTGAGGGCTTTAGCCTGCAGATCTCGGGCGACTCGACATCGATTCTCAACGAACTCGGCGCCGACATCGCAAATGTGCTGGAAAGCGTAGAGGGCCTCAAGGACGTCCGCACCGATGCCGAGAGCGGTGATGACGAAGTCCAGGTTGTCATCGACCGTGACCGCGCTGCGGCCGTTGGCATGACGACTCAGGAGATCGCCGGGATGATCGCGATCGCCATGCGCGGCCAGGATCTCAGGGAATTCCGTGGTGAATACGGTGAAGTCGCCGTTCGCCTCGCCTTTCGCGAAGACGAAAAACAGAGTATCGAGCAGCTCGAGAGCCTGCCGCTGTTCACGCCCGATGGTCGCCGCATAACGCTCGGCAGCGTCAGCTCGCTGCGTATCGGCAAGTCACCCGACACGATTCGCAGGACCGATCGACAGACCTCGGTCGTTCTGACAGGTAATCTCGAGGACGAGGCCACGCTCGAAGGCGTGCGACCCAAGGTCGAGGAACTGATGAAACAGATCCAGCTTCCGCCCGGCTACAGCTGGAAGTTCGGCCGCGGCTTCGAGCGACAGGATGAGACACAGGCCATGATGGCGCAGAACATTCTGCTCGGCATCGCATGTATCTTCCTCGTCATGGCGGCGTTATTCGAATCGCTGCTGTTCCCATTCTCGATCATCCTCGGCTCGATCGTGTTCTCGATCTTCGGTGTGTTCCTGTTCTTTGCGGCTACGGGAACCACGTTCTCCTTCATGGCTTCGATCGGCATCATGATCCTGATTGGCGTCGTCGTGAACAATGGCATCGTGTTGATCGATCACGTGAACAATCTCAGGCAGGAAGGGCTGCCACGCAATAAAGCCATTGTCGAAGCAGGCCGCGACCGCCTGAGGCCGATTTTGATGACGGTCGCGACGACCATTGTCGGTCTGACGCCGCTCGCGATGGGTACTACCCAGGTCGGCGGCGACGGCCCGCCGTACTATCCGATGGCGAGGGCCATCATCGGCGGGCTCGCGTTCTCGACGGTCGTATCGCTGCTCGTCGTCCCGGCGCTCTATGTCTACTTCGACAACCTGTCGGCCTGGGGCCGCAAGGTCATGCGGACGGCGCGCCGCGAAAACGTCGTGCTGCAGCCAGCCCGCCCATAGCGAGCAATAGCAGCCAGCCCATCGAACCGCCGCCGTGCTCGTGGACGACGATCACCTCCGGCACGGGTGCCAGCGGCGCATCCCTGTCCGCATCCTCGATCGGCAGGAATGCAAGTTCGGACGTGTCATCGGGACCGATCCACGCCAGGAAACTGTTATCCCAGGCGTCAAACAGTTCGATCAGCAGGTCGTAGCTGCCGCTCGGATACCCCGATATCAACTCCGTAATGATGATGTATTCATCATCACTGGTAGCGCCGTTGACGATGAAATTCTCGGTCTCGGCGTATTCGTTCCACGGCCCGCCTTCGAAACTCAGGTAGACGACCGCGTAAACCTCGGCAGAACTGTAGATCGTATCGGCGTCGAACAGCAGGTCGATGCCGTGAAAGTACCCGTCATTGTCGTGATCGTTGAACAGCTGGACATCCGCCGTGTAGAACCAGAAATCGACGTTCGGCGTCCGCGAGCTAGTCGCGCCGGCTTTCGACAGCGCGTCGCGCCCTTTGACTAGGGAGCGCGGTCCGGTCGACACGAGCGCATCAAACTCTTCGCGGTTGGCGACGGCGCTCGCTTGCTCGGACTTCAGCGACTTGATCGTTACCGATACACGCTTGTCGCCTTCGTCAGCGAGTGCAATACCCGACAGGAACAGAAGCCCTGCCATGAGGAATAGGAAATAATGAAGGCGCGTTAGCGACCTTGCCCTGGTCCTGGTTTCCATGTGCGCATCCTCTTCTTCCGAGTCTTGCTACACATTAGAAACGAACGGCAATGAATGGCCGCTGAACTGAAACGGCGGCTGTGTTCAGCCGCCGTTCATTTACAAAAACCCCTGCTTGATCAAACGTCGCCGGCAACCAGCCCGGCAACGTCGGCCGGGGAAACCTGCAAGGCATCCGCGACATTATTGAAAAAATCGACTTCCAGCGCGCTAACGCTTTTATCAACGCGAAACACGTCGGCCAACGCGTGGATAGTCTCGACACGGTGCTTGTTGCCCATCTTGTTGCGTACGCTGGTCAGGTATTTCCGCAGCGTCGCCTCCGCATAAAGTTCCTCGCGAGCGGCTATGCGAATGTCGCTCGCACTGAAATCCTCGCCCGTATGCTCGTTGAGAATTTCACGAATTCGGTCTACTTCGACTGTCTGGATGTTGATGTCCGCATCGGCTGCCCGCGCCAGCGTCATGAGCAACACTTCCTTGAACAGCCTGTTTTGCTCTTCTTCGCCGACCTCTCCACCGCCGAAGATTTTCAAGACACTACTTAGATCTGCGATTGCCATTATGGTCTCACTTTTCCTTATCGTTAATTCGGTTCGCTGACGGGATTGTAGCAGGCGATGGAATCAACGCGAAACCGCCTGTTCGCGACGCATCGGCTGGCGTCGCCAGTAGCTGATGGAGCGCCACAGCCATTCAACCGGCCCGAAACGATAGCGTTGCAGCCACCACGGGCTCAGCCACAGCTGCAGGCTGAGAACCGCCGCAACGAAAGCCATTTGTGAGAATCTCGGCACCCGGCCATAAAGCCCGAGGCCGTAGCCATAGAAAACCGTGGTCAGGATGAACGAGTGCATCAGGTAGTTTGTCAACGCCATGCGCCCGGCGGCGGCGAAGCGTGCCATGAGCGTCTTGAACCAGCCGGACTTCGCAGCCAGCATCACGAGGCCAATGTGGCCAAGCGCCATCGCGATGCTGCCGACGTAGTTGGCAATATAACCAAAGCGCATACCATAGATGCCATCGTATTGATGCTGGTGCAGGTCGTAGGCGCTGAATACCATGATCGGCAGGCCGATGATGTACCCCGCCAGCATGAGCTTCCGGTAAAACACTGCGCTGCGCTCGCCGGTCAGCACACCGAGCTTCATCAGCGCCATACCGATAAGCATCATGCCGCCGATGCGCCACAGGCCATAGAAAATCACCATAAAGACCTGCATCGATGCGACGATGGGCACGCGATACTCGAAGATGTCGGAATAGCTGCCTCTGTTCGCCTCGAGGTCTTTCTGCGTGTCTTCAGGCGTGGGCGCCATCATGACCCGCGACTCCCGCCATTCGTCGAGCGTCTCTTGCTGTTCCTCGCTGATCTCTTCTCCCGCGGCCTGAAGAACTTCTATCGCCAGCGCCTCTGTTCGCAGCTCGTCCATGAGATTGGACATGCCATAGTTCAGAATGGGGGTTACCGGTAACAGCAGACACGCGATCACGATCAATGTGCGCGGGTTTTGTCTGCGGAACAGGTACACGATCATGCCGATGACCGCATATCCGAACAGGATATCGCCCATCCAGATGAAGTAGCCGTGCAGCATACCGATAATTACCAGCCAGAATTGACGGCGGTAGTAAATCGGTGCGGGGTTCGCGCCCCGCGCTTCGGCGCGCCCCGACATAAGCACGATGCCCGCGCCGAACATCATCGCAAATATGCTGATGAACTTCTGGTCAAAAAAGACATGAGTGAAAAACCAGGTGCCGAGGTTGAGCGCATCCGTGCCGCCCATCATCAGTGGATTGCTGTATGCAGCAAACGGCATCGCGAACGCATAGATATTCATGACGAGTATGCCGAGTACGGCAACGCCACGCAGCATGTCGAGGCTTACGAAACGTTCCGTTGCAGCAACGGGAGTGGCTTCACTCATTGCCTTTATGCGTTCTTGTTGATAGGCGCGGCGGGAACCGAGCTGACTATCATAGCGTATCGGGCTTGGCTTTCAAAGCATTGTTTTTAGTGAAGATTTTCCTTGGATTTACGCGCAATTTTTTAGATACTGGCCGTGGGCAAACAACGTTTAAAGGAGGTGATCCATGTCTAGTGGGATATCAACGGTATTGTCGCCATTGGGTCTTGTTCGGATTATGGAGCATCCTTCCGACAATCTCTGACCGCAACCAATACCGATCTCACGAAGGGCCGCATGAAGCGGCCCTTCTCTTTTGTGAACAGTCGCCGAAAGCGGCTGATCTCTGTCGAATCTGACTACTCGTCGCCGTCCATATTACGCACGACCCAGGCGTCGTAAATACGCGAACTGTCGCAGTCGAGCTTGTCGTCGAACAAGTCGTTGTTCTTCTGCCAGTGACCGTCAGCCATTTTCTGCCAGCTCGCGCCGCGCATCGTATGGTCGTCCCAGCCAACAATGTACTTGAAATCATAGTCCGCATCGGCGGTCTCACCGGCGCCAGGCCACCAGATGTAGGCGCTGCTGGCGATACCGTGTTCATCGGCATACGCGTTCCATTCTTTCTGCGCCGCCATGAATTCGTCCCAAGCCCCATCGCCTTCGTTCTTCATGGAGCAGTTCGAGAAGCTCACGACGAAGCGATCGTCGGCTTCGTCGCCGTCATCGTTCTTTGGCGGCCTCATTACCATGCTGGCGTAGGTGGAACCGCCAGAACAGCTCGACATTTCATCGTACATATTGCCGATGTCCTGGCCCTCCGTGACCCAGGCGTCCAGGCCGACACCCATCGCGTTACCGTCCTGCCATGCCCCGACCCAGATATAATCCACGCTTTGGAGGTCAGAGTGATAATGCGGCGCCATAACAGCGCCAAAATAATCTGTCGTTCCTCTTTCATCCTCCCATGCATTCCAGGCTTCGTTGACCTTTCTCAGGTCGTCCCAGCCCTTGCCTTCTTTGAATTTGCAGGCGTATGCCTCGACTGGGGTGAATGTGACCTTTTCACCCTCTTCGTCCTGTGCGAGCGCACTGCCGGACAAGGCAAAAATAAACACAGTGGCAGAGATCGCCGTAGCCAATATTCTCTTCATGATTCATTTCCTTGAATTATTGATTCTTCTTACCGGGATGGCCCGGATCTCTTGAGTATAGACGTTTTGATTGGCGACGTTATGCCAATATGTCTTCGACGGCGTTGAGAACGACATCGATTTCTTCGGCGGTGTTGTAATGCACCGCACCAATGCGCACGGCGCCGCCCGACGCCTCTATGCCGAGCGCGCGGGCCGCCTCGAGCGCATAGTTATGCCCGCTCCAGACAAAGATGTTTCGCGCGGCCAGTTCTTCGGCGATTTCGTCGGGCGCCCTGGTCGCATGCGTAAACGATACTGTCGGCACCCTGCGCTCCATCGCATCGGTTATACCCTGCACTTTCACGCCTGGAAGACTCGCGAGCCCGCCGGCGAGCTGTCCGGACAAGCCTTTCTCGTAGGTGGTTATTTCCTCGAGCGCCGCGCGTACGCGTTCGTGGCGGCTCGATCCCTCGTCGGCGCCGGCGATACCTGCGAAATAGTCGATCGCCGCCGCCGTTCCGGCCATGCCTTCGTGGCTCTGCGTGCCGGGCTCGAAATTCCAGGGTAATGAATCCGGCGCCGGCCGAACCTTGTAAGGTTCGAGCCTTTCCATAACTTCACGACGTCCCCACAGTATTCCCTGGTGAGGCCCGAAAAACTTGTAGGCCGAGCAGACCAAAAAATCGCAATCAATGGCCTGAACGTCCGTCACGACGTGTGGCGCCGACTGGACCGCATCGATGTAACTCCAGGCCCCGACATCGCGCGCTTTTTCGCAAATCGCCGCGACATCGTTGAGAGTCCCGGTCAGGTTGCTCGCTCCGCCAACGCAAACCAGGCGCGTACGTTCGCTCAGCACCTCGTCTAGTTTGTCCAGGTCGAACTCGAAGGTGTCGGTGTTGAACGGCAGCCAGCGGATGACGAGATCATGGTCCCGCGCGAGCAGCACCCAGGGCTCGACATTCGCGTCATGATCCATCTGCGACAGGACGATCTCGTCACCGGCCCTGAAATAGCGTCCGATCGAGCGCGAGGCGTGAAAGGTCAGCGACGTCATGTTCTGGCCGAAAATGATTTCGTCGGCCGAAGGCGCATTCAGGAAATCGGCCATAGCCGCGCGCGCATCATCGGCGATTTCGGCTGCGAACTGCGACGTCCTGAAATAGCCGCCGATGTTGGCGTTGGCGCGCAGCAGGCAATCTGCCATGCGCGTGGCGACCGTGGCAGGCACCTGCGTGCCGGCCGGATTGTCGAAGTAGTACCTGGGATTACCGTCGTCGGCGAGCGCCAGCGACGGAAATTGTGTGCGTATGGTCTGGACGTCGAACACTAGTCGGGTTTGCCGCCCCACTTCTCGCGATGCGCGTCCTCGGCGCGCTGTCTTATCTTTGCGTGCCGCCGCGTCAGCAGAAGGGAATTGGGATCGCAGACTTCGGCTTTGATCAGGCCGAGGTCGGACGCGGCATCAAACAGGCTCGGATACCAGCGCTCCCAGTTGGGGAGCAGCAACTCGACTTGATCGCGAAGACTCATGCCCGCAATGTAACCGAGCCGCCCTCGCCTGACAATGAAACAAAATCTGCGCCGATCAGTCTTCGATCATGCGCATGCCGACCATGCCGACCGCGAACAGGATTGCTCCGAGAATGAGCATCTGTGCCTGCGGTATCCAGGATTCCGGAACGTTCAGCACATCTTGCGGGACCGCCATCATGAGCTGTGTCCCCGCCGTTATCAGCTGCGACACCGGCTTGACGGCAATGCTGCCGCCGACGAGCATTGCGATTGGCAGCGACAACCGGCGTATCCATATGCCACGACGGATGCGTGCAACTATACGATTGCTGAATCCGCCGTCCGCAATCGTCTCGGAGCTGAACATTGCCTCCAGCAACTGGTCTTCCGTGTCTCTGAGTTTGTCAGCCATGTTGATAATCTTTGATATCAAAATTGGTCCTGATCTTTTCCTTGCCTCTGAAGATGACCGACTTGACCGTACCTACCGGTAAGCCCGCCGCTTCGCCTATTTCCCGGTGCGACAGACCGAGAGCGTACGACATGATCATGACAGCACGCTCCTCTTCACTCAGCACCGCGAGCAGTTTCTCGAGATCAGTAACATCCTCCGATCCCAGAGTGTAGCTCTTTCCCTCCGCATCCGCAGTGTGGCCCGCCGATTCCAGGATTTCCGTATACCGTTTCGACTTCCTTTTCGACTGCAGAAACGTCGTGTAAGCGACCTTGAGCAGCCAGCCGATGAACGAACCGCGGCCGGTATACGTCGGCAACTTGTCCCACGCGCGTAGAAAACTGTCCTGTGCAAGATCATCGGCCATCGTGAAATCGCCGCACAGCTTCCGCAGGAAATTTCTTACCTGGGACTGGTGCCGACGAACCAGTTCGCCGAAGGCTGCCGTGTCCTGAGACCCGGTCGCCAGCGCGACGAGATACTGGTCCTCGGCGCCCAGCAATGTGGCAGACCTGGCTATTGTGCCCTTTCCGTGAAGCGCCACATGATCAGGTATGCAATGCCGATGCAGAGCGGAAACGCCGCGCCGGCCAGCGTGCCACTAAACGCGTGACCACTGGGGTCCGGCACAAAGAAACCGGTCAGCGACAGTGCGCCGGCGAGCGCCAGCCACATGATTGCGTAACGCAGATCCTGGTCCTTACCTTTTTTCGGGTGCGCGAGCCGATCAACAATGTCGGGGCTCAGTTCCTGGCCCTGCTTGATCGCCGCGCGAATCGTCGCCTGCATATCATGCCGGGCGCGATACTTGAAATAAAACACCAGTGCCAGAACAACGGCGATGCTGATGAACATAACGATAGGGATTAATTCCTCAGCCACTTTCTTTTCTCCATAACAGTGGATTTCACCCGGTAGATGCCTGTGGTAGCCTGTTTGGATGCAAAAAGATTAAGCTACTGATTTTACACATTTTTTTATCAAAGATCTGCAAATGCTCGAATCCCTGGCCAATCAACTGGTGGAATGGCTGCACGTCGCGCCGATCCTGGTGTGCTTTGTCGGCGCATTCGTCGGCGGCACGGTCGTCATGCTCGTGTTTGCCACCTTTGCCGGGTCGGCCGGGGTCCCCTGGTGGCCGATCTTGCTGGGCGCCTTTCTCGGCAATTACGTGTGGGACGGCGGCGTGTTTGGCCTGGCCAGGTCGACGCTCACCGACAGGATTAGGCAAGGCCGGCATTTCGAGGAACAGCGCGAGCGCCTCGACGCGTTGCGCAACAATTATCGCAAACGCGACGCTCTTTTCTTCATCGCTATCAAGTTCGCCTATGGCCTCAGGACCGCGCAACTATTGCTGCTCGGCGCGGCTCATTATCCCTGGGACCGGTTCCTGCGATTCGACGCGATCGCCGTGCTCGTCATCAATGCAACGGCGGTGCTGTCGGGCTGGATGTTCGGCCGCGGCGTAACCCGCTACCTCGACATGTTCGAGAATGCCGGCACCATCATAAGCACTGTTGCGTTTCTTGTCCTTGCCTTCCTCGCAGGCAAGTGGCTCATCTCTCGCTATATGCTCTCGAAGCGATAATCCGTTGCACACGCTGCTCGTTGAGCGTGGGCGTCGGCAACCATGACAACAGGCGCCAGGAAGCACGTCGGCTGATCTTTTTGAGTCGTTTCAACTTGCCGACGTTCTCTACAGGGAACGGTACGTCCGGCACCGGTACGTCCAGAAATGTACAAAGCTCTTGCCAACCGTGGCCGGCACAGATGTCCATGACCAACAGCTCGCGGCCCTTGTGACGGAAATACTCGACAACCGATGCCCTGTGCTTCTCGTAGGCGCGGCGGAAGACATCGCGGTGAAACTTTTCGCTGCCGTACACATTGCGATGCAGGCTCAGGATCTTGCTGATGTGCGGCCAGAGGCGAATACCCTTGTTGCGCACATAGTCTCCGGGCCAGACGTGGTTGTGCTCGCAGGAATTCAGCCACGACTCGATGTCGCGGACCGTAAGTACGAATTTGGCATTAGGAAACTGTTGCTCGATTTCCTGATAGAAAAGGGCTATAGGCGAGTCTGTAGCCGCATCCCACCGACACAGGCGCTCGATATCCATGTCCAGCTCACCGGCCTGGTGCCGGAGCGCCGAGAACGGAAAGTGGTTGGTCTCATAGCCAAGGATCTGTAAGGCTCGCGTGAGGCTGGTCGTACCGGTCTTCGACAGTCCTATGCCAAATATCCGTTCCTGCTGCATATACACCCTTTGTTGGTTTTTTGCGGCGTTCGCGCATTCCTGTGGCCGAATAATAAAGAACTTCGACGCAACACGCTAACCCCGACCTGTATCTGCCCGCGTTTGTAACGGACATGAGCACTACAGATCCGCGCATTTACCAGATCGCCGTACTCGGCACCCTGCTGAGCTACGGCATCGTTATGCTCGATTTCAGCGTGCGATTACCGAACGCTGTCGGCATCATTATTGCCGCACTGCTGACCCAGTATGTGGCCTCGCGGGCCGCCGGAATCGAACGCTTCGACCCGCTGAGCGCAATCATCACATCGATGTCGCTGACGCTGTTACTGCGCACCGATACCGTGTCGTTGGCCGTAATCGCAGCCATTATCGCGATTGGCAGCAAGTTTGTTATTCGCATCCGCGGCAAGCATGTCTTTAACCCGGCCAATGTTGCGATCGTGGCGTTGATACTTGTCTCGGATCACGCCTGGGTCTCGTCGGGCCAGTGGGGCAGTGCTGCCATCGGCGCGTTTGCGCTGGCATGCCTGGGATTCCTGGTCCTGACACGCGCGCGCCGCGCCGAAACGACGATTACGTTCCTCGTCACTTTTGCGGTGCTCTTAACAGGCCGGGCGCTCTGGCTTGGCGACCCGCTCACTATACCGCTGCATCAATTGCAGAACGGGGCACTGCTACTGTTCGCATTTTTCATGATCTCGGACCCGAAGACGTCTCCCGATACGGCTGGCGGCCGTATTTTTTACGGCGCATTCGTTGCGGGCCTTGCTTATGCGATCCAGTTCGTCTTTTACGAAACCAACGGGCCGATTCTTGCGTTGGTCATGTCGGCGCCGCTGGTGCCACTGATCGACGCGATTTCAAGAGGCCAGCTTTATCGGTGGGAACAACCCAAAGGAGTGTACCAATGCGATATCTCATTACCGCGATCGCGGCTCTACTGACGCTTGCGATCACAACTACCGCTCAGGCGTTTTGTGGATTTTACGTCGCACGCGCAGATACGAGCTTGTTCAATCAGGCATCACAGGTGGTGCTTGTCCGCGACGACGACCGAACTGTTATCACGATGGCCAACGACTTCCAGGGTGACGTCGAGGATTTTGCCATCGTCATCCCGGTGCCGACATTTATCGAACGTGAGCAAATTAATGTCGCCGAGCGCGCGTTGATCGAACATCTCGACGCATACACGGCACCACGGCTCGTTGAGTATCATGACCCGGATCCGTGCATACGTTACGAGTTCGCCCTTAAATCGAGCGCCGACAACGCTTTTCCGGCTGCGCGCGAGCTTGGGGAAAATGCGCGTTCGCGCGGCGTGACCATCGAAGCCAGTTATACAGTCGGTGAGTACGATATCCTGGTGCTGTCTGCCGAAGAAAGCGGCGGGCTGATCAAATGGCTGAACGAAAACGGCTACCGGATTCCGAGAGGCGCCAAAGCCGTCGTAAACAGTTATCTGAAGCAGGACATGCGCTTCTTCGTCGCCAAGGTGAACCTGGCGGAGCAGACGAAACTCGGCTATTCCTACCTGCGCCCCATCCAGGTTGCCTACGAGAGCAACAAGTTCATGCTGCCGATCCGGCTCGGCACGCTGAACGCAAAGGACAAGCAGGAACTGTACGTCTATGCATTGACGCGCACCGGCCGCGTGGAAACCACCAACTACCGCACGGTGAAACTGCCGAGCAACGTCGAAATACCGGAATTCGTCGAGTCCGAGTTCGCGGATTTTTATCGCACGATGTTCGAGAAGCAAACGGTCAGGGAGAACGAACGCGCCGTGTTCCTCGAATATGCATGGGACATGGCCTGGTGCGATCCCTGCGCGGCGGATCCGCTCAGCGCAGACGAGCTCCGGCGCCTCGGCGTTTTCTGGGTGAACGAGACGGGACCTGGCCGCATCGCACCGTCACCGGCCCAGAACGTGTTCGTAACACGACTGCACGTGCGCTACGACCGCGAGCACTTTCCGGAGGACCTCGTGTTCCAGGAGACCGGCGATCGGAGTAACTACCAGGGGCGCTACGTAATCCGGCACCCGTTTACGGGCAAGACGAGCTGCGACGCTTCGGGCTATATCACGAGAACCCGCGACCGGCAGGACAAGGAAGCCCAGACACTCGCCAATCTTACGGGTTGGGATATCGATGATATCCGCGCGAAAATCGACTACATCGACGGCCAGCGACCGAAGTCAGACGAGCCGTGGTGGAAGCGGCTCTGGAACTAGCCTAGGCGTTTTTTTCTCTCCAGAGCGAAATCAGTTCAGCCTCGCGTTCGGCCGTAAGGCCGGCGCGGGGCTTCGCCGTGCGCTCTGCGGGCAGCGTGTTCCACCAGCGCCACAAGTCTCTCGCCGTTTCCCGCTCTGGTCGGCTGTGCATACCCGCCGCGCGTGCCCGCGCGCCTGAAGTCCCGAAATTCGCCGCGTCGGGGCCGGTTTGCGGATGCCATACAGGCAACCCCCCGTTGGCGCGGACAGTGTGCTCTTCGATGAAGGCCTCGTCGACCCATACCGGATCCACTTCCGTCGCCGTCACGGCCTGAGCGTCTGCCAGCAGCATGCCCATGTTATAGGCGCCTTCCGGATTAACCATGTTGTAGACGCCTGTAATCCGCTGTTCCACACAACGGATCGTGAAATTCGCCAGGTCGCGTACGTCGACGACCTGTACGACGTGATTCGGTGAGCCCGGCCAGAGCATTGCCCCGCCTTTGGCGGCTCGAATCACCCAGTAGGAAAAGCGGTCCGTATGATCGCCCGGACCGGCAATATAGGTCGGCCTCAGTACGCAGTAACGATCGTCGCCGATCTCCTGCCGCGCTTTCTGTTCGCACAGCGCCTTGAGCGGACCGTAGGTCTCGCCGGTTACCTCCTCGACCGTTTCGTCTTCGATCGTTGCCAGCGGCGAATCTTCGTGATTCGCTTGCTTGAAATCCTTGTAGACGGCAACCGTCGAAATGTAGAGATAATAGGAGGTATTGTCGGATAACAGGCGCGCGGAATCCTTCACATGCCGCGGTACGTAACCCGAATTGTCGATGACGACATCCCACTTGCGGCCCTCGAGGCCGTCCAGGCCGCCATCGCGGTCGCCCTTGATGGTTTCGAGATCGGGGAACAGCGTGTTGTTCGTGCGGCCGCGATTGAATAGCGTCACCGAATGGCCTTTGCGCAGCGCTTCGCGAACCATGTGCGGGCCGATAAACCCTGTGCCACCGAGAACGAGTATGTCCAATGATCCCGACAGCGTATTATCGGCTTCGCCTTCATGCGATGACCCGTGGGAAAGGGTCGGATAGGTCGCCGCAGCCACGCCGCCGAGTAATCCTGCCTTGATGAAATCACGACGGTTGTTCTTCATTGTTCTTGCCTCGCGTTGTCTAGCGGTAGCGGCTGAGTATCTTCTCCAGCTCTTTCGCACCCGGATTCAGTGTGTCCAGATCGAGCTCACATAATGGTGTGTCGACATTCCCCATCAGGTCGTGCATCTCCTTGCGGGACTCGTCGACATAGAGCAAGCCCGTGATGATCTCGCCGGCATTGAAATGGTCGCGCAGATATTTGAAAGACGACGCGCGGCTGGTGGGATCGTAGTCCTTGTCGAGTTTACGAAGAACGATCTTGCTGCCGTCATGCAGCTCGATGGGCATGGCCGCACCTTCGTCGTAAGCAGCCCTGATCTCTGTGGCCGGTGGAATGAAATCGGCATCGACGACGTGATGATAAAACTGCCGCGTATGCGCATAGCTTTTTGTCGAGCCTTCGTGGTCGTTGAAGGTAACGCAGGGGCTGATGACATCCACAAGCGCGAAACCCGGATGCAGCAGGGCACCCTGGATCAACGGTACGAGCTGTTCCTTGTCGCCCGAAAAACTCCGCGCGATATAGGTGGCGCCCAGGCTCAGGGCCGTGCTGACCGGATCTATCGGCTCCTGCTGGTTGGGCAGGCCTTTCTTCGGCTTGCTGCCAATATCCGCAGAGGCAGAAAACTGGCCCTTTGTCAGGCCGTACACGCCATTGTTCTCGATGATGTAGCACATATTGAGATTGCGCCGTATCGCGTGCATGAACTGGCCCGCACCGATTGACAGAGAATCGCCGTCACCGGAAACACCGATGTACATCAGGTCACGATTGGCCACGTTGGCGCCTGTCGTGACCGAGGGCATGCGCCCGTGTACGGCATTGAATCCGTGCGACTGGCTGGCAAAGTACGCGGGCGTTTTCGACGAACACCCGATACCGCTCATCTTGGCAAGCCTGTATGGCTCGATGTTCAATTCGAATACCGCCTGCACGATTGCCGCGGTCACCGAATCGTGGCCGCAGCCGGCGCACAGCGTCGATACAGCGCCCTCGTAATCACGCACCGTCATTCCGAGCGCATTGCGCGGCATGTTCGGATGCGTAACTTTCGGTTTCGCGATGTAACTCATGCCGCACGCCCCTTCGCAATTTCCTCGAGGATCCTTTCGACAACGAAGCCGGCATGCAGCGGCATGCCGTCGTAATGCAGTACCGACACGAGCCTGGACGGGTCCGCTGCGGAGTCGATCATCAGCAGCGTACGCAGCTGCGCATCGCGGTTCTGCTCGACCACGTAAACAACATCATGCCTGTCGATAAACTCTTTCACCGAGTCATTGAACGGAAACGCCCTGATACGGCAGTAGTTGAGATTGACGTTTTGCCTTGCCAGCCGGTCGCGCGCCTCGACACAGGCACAGTGGCTGCTGCCAACGCTCAGGATTGCAGCCTTGTTGAATTCCGAGTACTCGATGTCCGGTTCGGGCACAATCTTGCGCGCCGTCTCCCACTTGAGCAGAAGCCGATCCATGACTTCCTGGTAGTCGTGTGAGTTTTCCGTGTAAGCGCCGTACTTTGTATGACCCGATCCGCGCGTGAAGTACGAACCCTTCGGATGCACGCCCGGCAGCGTGCGATACGGGATGCCATCCCCGTCTACGTCGAGGTAGCGGTAAAACGCCTCCATCTCCTCGAGCTCCTCTGCCGACAACACCTTGCCGCGATCGAAGCCTTTCTTCTCGTCGAATTGGAAATCGGGCACCATCCAGTCGTTCATGCCGATGTCGAGGTCCGACATGACTATGACCGGCGTCTGCAGGCGCTCCGCAAGATCGAAAGACGTCTGCGCCATGGTGAAACACTCGGCCGGGTCGGCCGGGAACAGCAGTACGTTTTTCGTATCGCCGTGAGAAGCGTAGGCGCAGGCCAGAATGTCGGACTGCTGTGTTCTCGTCGGCATACCTGTCGACGGGCCCGTACGCTGCACATTGAATATGACCGCAGGAATCTCCGCGTAATACCCGTAACCGATGAATTCGCTCATCAGCGAAATACCCGGACCCGAGGTCGGCGTGAAAGACCGCGCGCCCATCCAGCTCGCGCCGAGCACCATGCCGATCGCCGCGAGCTCGTCTTCCGCCTGAATAATGCAATAAGTACGCTTGCCACTCTCCGGATCGATACGGTACCGCTGGCAAAAGCCGCGAAATGCGTCCATGAGCGAGGTCGAAGGCGTAATCGGATACCAGGCACCGACCGTCGCCCCGGCGTACAGGCAGCCGAGGCCTGCGGCCGTATTGCCGTCGACGACGATATGCCCTTTCGTCTTGTCCATCTCCTCGACCTTGCTCGGCAGCGGACACACGAAATTCTCCTTCGCGTAGTCGTAGCCGAGGTGAATTGCCTTCATGTTCGAATCGATCAGGTGAGCCTTGGAGGCAAACGTCTCTTCAAGGAGCGCCTTGATCGTGTCTAGATCGATCTCGAGCAGAGCGGCAAGCACACCGACGTATGCGATGTTCTTCATCAGGATGCGGGCGCGCGCTCCGTCGAAGCTTTCGTTACACATTTTCGACAACGGGACACCGAGCACCGTGATGTCATCGCGATCGAGCAGCCGATTGCGTGGCCAGGTGGAGTCATAAATCAACCAGCCACCGGGACTGACATCACCGAGATCTTTCGCATAGGTCTGCGCGTTCATCGCGACCATGACGTCGACGCGATCCGATCGTGCGGTATAGCCGTCGCCCGATACGCGAATCTCGTACCATGTGGGCAGACCCTGAATATTCGATGGGAAATAGTTCTTGCCGACGACCGGAACACCCATGCGGAAAATCGACTTCCTGAGCAAACCGTTCGCGCTGGCCGATCCCGTGCCGTTGACGGTAGCGATCTTGATGACGACGTCGTTTGTTGTTGCCACTTCGGTTTACTCGATCAGGCGGCGCTGGATCGGGACTTGTTTTCGGCCGCCTCATCAACGGCATAAGGAATCAGTACTCGCGACTTTTGCATGTCCCAGGCGCCTGTCGGACAGCGCTCGGCGCACAGGCCGCAGTGCACACAGAGATCTTCGTCTTTGACCATGACGCGGTTCGTCTGTGGCAATCCGCCAGATACATACAGGGCCTGGTCTTCATTCAACGCCGGTGCGGACAACCTCGTGCGGAGATCTGCCTCCTCGCCATTCACTGTTATCGTGAGGCAGTTAACCGGGCAAATGTCGATGCAGGCGTCGCACTCGATGCAGAGTTCGGTGGTAAATACCGTCTGAATATCGCAATTGAGACAGCGCTCTACCTCCGCCGCCGCCTGCTCTGCGCTAAAACCGAGTTCGACCTCGATATCGATCTTCTTGAAACGCTCTTTCAGGTCGACGTGCGGGACAATCCGGCGCGCACTCGGATCGTAGTCGTTCGAGTAACTCCATTCGTGCATACCCATCTTCTGCGTCGCAAGATTGATTCCACGAGGCAACCGATGCGCAAGGTCCTCGCCCTGGCAGTACTTGTGAATCGAAATGGCCGCTTCATGGCCGTGTGCGACGGCCCAGATGATGTTCTTGGGTCCGAACGCTGCGTCACCGCCGAAGAAAATGCCGTCACGGCTGCACATCATTGTGGTTTCGTCCACGACCGGACAATCCCATTCATTGAACTCGATGCCGATATCGCGCTCGATCCACGGAAACGCGTTGTCCTGGCCGATGGCAAGAATTACATCGTCGCAGGGGATCATCGTTTCGCCGACGACCGTGCCGCGATCGATGCGGCCGTCCTCGTCGATGTTGTATTCCATGTTCTCGAATACCATGCCGACGAGCTTGCCATCCTCGATAACGAACTCTTTGGGCGAATGATTGACGAGGATTTCGACATTTTCTTCCTCGGCATCCTCGAGTTCCCAGTCGGATGCCTTGAAGAAGCCGCGCGGCTTCCGCGCCATGACCTTGACGTCGCTCGCACCCAGACGCAGCGACGTCCGGCAGCAATCCATAGCCGTGTTGCCGACGCCGATGATCAGCACGCGCTTGCCAATTTTGTCGATGTGATCGAAGGCCACCGACTCGAGCCACTCGATGCCGATATAGATGTTTTCCGTGTCGTAGCGGCCGGGAATTTCGAGGTTCTTGCCCTTGGGCGCGCCCGTGCCGACGAAAACTGCATCGTAGCCTTCCTCGAGCAGCGCTTTCATGCTGTCGATGCGGTGATTGAGTTTCAAATCCACGCCCATGTCGAGGATGTACCGGATTTCCTCATCGAGCACTTTCGGCGGTAGCCGGAACTGCGGGATGTTGGTCCGCATCAGGCCGCCGGTGGCGTCCAGCGCCTCAAAAATGGTTACGTCATAACCGAGCGGGCGCAGATCGTTTGCAACCGTGAGCGACGCACAGCCTGCGCCGAGGAGGGCGACCTTCTTGCCGTTGGATTTTTCGGCACCTTTCGGCAGCCGATCGGTGATGTCATCGCGATGATCCGAGGCAACGCGCTTCAGCCGACAAATGGCCACCGGGCGATCCTCGACACGGCCGCGGCGGCATGCCGGCTCGCAGGGGCGATCGCAGACACGGCCGAGGATTCCCGGAAATACATTCGAATTGCGATTCTCTATATAGGCGTCCGAAAACCGCCCCTGCGCAATCAGGCGAATATAGAGGGGAACGTCAGTATGGGCGGGACAGGCCCACTGGCAGTCGACGACCTTGTGGAAATAGTCGGGATGGGAAGTATCTGTCGGCCCCACAATGGCCGCTAGCATAGCGAGATCGGGAGGAAAGTAAACAGTTTTTGGGCTTATCTCGCGCGGCTGAATTCGAGGCGCCGGCCAGCCGGCGTGCCGGTCAGCTGCCCGTCCCGGTAAACGACCCGTCCATTAACGATTGTCGTGTCGACCGTCGACGAGAATGCGTGTCCCTCGAACGGCGACCAGCCACACTTGTAAAGCACATTGGCGGGCTCGACACGGTACGGCCTGGCGGAATCGACGATGACCAGGTCGGCGAAATAGCCTTCGCGGACATAGCCGCGTTCCGCAACGCCGAAAATATCCGCCGGTGCGTGGCTCGTGCGATCGACGAGCAGCTCGACACCGATCGTTCCTGCGGCAGCCAGATCGAACAACGACAGCAATGCGTGCTGCACGAGCGGTAAACCGGCCGGCGCCTTGAAGTAGCTGCTGTTCTTTTCGTCTATGAGATGCGGCGCATGATCGGTCGCCACGATATCGATGCGGCCCTCGTTCAGTGCAGTAAGCAAACCTTCGCGGTCGCTGGCCTTTTTTATCGCCGGATTGCATTTAATACGCGTGCCGAGTTCCTCATAGCTTGATTCGTCAAACCAGAGATGATGAACGCACACCTCGGCTGTAATGCGCTTTTCCGAGCGGTGCGCCGGCGAGAACAGCGCCATTTCCGCGGCTGTCGTCAGATGCAAAACATGCAGCAGCGCGTCATGTCTTTTCGCCAGATCTGTTGCTAGCGTCGAAGACTTCAGGCAGGCCTCGGCGGAACGGATGTTTGGATGCTCCGACATCGGCACGTCATCACCGTACTTCTCTTTAGCACGCTCCTCGTTCGCCCATATCGTGGGCGAGTCTTCGCAGTGCGTTAAGACGATGACGGGCGCATACTCGAATACCTGCTCCAGCGTATCCGGGTCATCGACCAGCATGTCGCCTGTGGATGCGCCCATGAACACCTTTATGCCGCAACCGTCCCCTACCTTGAGCTTCTTGATTTCCTCGATGTTGCCGTTCGTGCTGCCGAGGTAAAAACCGTAGTTTGCGGTACACCGGCCTTCGGCCATGCGGTACTTGTCTGCCAGTGCCTCGACGGTCGTCGTCAGCGGATTGACGTTCGGCATGTCCATGAAGCTGGTTATGCCGCCTGCGACAGCTGCTGCGGATTCGGTCGCCATGTCGCCCTTCGCGGTCAGGCCGGGCTCGCGGAAATGGACCTGGTCGTCAATCATGCCGGGAATTAGCCAGCAGCCCGCGGCATCAATGACGTCGACTCCGTCTTCTGCGCTAATGCTTCCGGCCACCTTTGCTATTCGCTCGCCCTCGACGAGGACGTCCACATCGCGGATCTCGCCCTCATTGATCAGCCGGGCGTTTGTGATTAACAACTTCTCCATGGCGGCGATTATGAGCTGTCTGCAAACGGATTACACCTGCAACCTTTGCGGGTGGTCAGCGTGTGTGCGATAAGAGCTCCAATGAGCGACGTAAACTTCAGGAAGCGCGTCGAGGAGGCGGCAGTCTATGATGTGGCGATACAGTCACCGCTCGATTTCGCGCGCAATCTGTCCGCCAGGGTCCGCAATCGGGTCTGGTTGAAACGAGAAGACCTGCAGCCGGTGTTCTCATTCAAACTGCGCGGGGCATATAACAGGATCGCCGCGCTTCCGGACGATGCGGTACAAAACGGCATCATTTGCAGCTCGGCGGGCAATCACGCCCAGGGCGTGGCGCTTGCAGCCCAGCGTCGAGGCATCAGGGCCGTTATCGTCATGCCCGTGACGACGCCGTCGATCAAGGTCGACTCGGTCGTCTCACTCGGTGGCGAGGTCGTCCTGCACGGCGACAACTATGACGAAGCCTATGCCCACAGCCGCAAGCTCGAGCAGCAGCAGGGGCTGGTGTTCATCCATCCGTTCGACGATCCCGACGTCATCGCCGGCCAGGGAACGATCGGGGCGGAAATCCTGAACCAGGCAAGCGAGGACATAGACGCCATATTCGTCCCTATCGGTGGCGGTGGTCTGATCGCCGGGATAGCCACATACGTCAAAACAGTGCGGCCGGATATCAGGATCATTGGCGTCGAGCCCGAAGACTCGGCAGCCATGCGCGACTCGATCGAGGCTGGCGAGCCCGTCACGCTGGATCATGTCGGCATCTTTGCCGACGGCGTCGCCGTGCGACGGGTTGGCGACGAGACGTTTCGCCTCTGCCGTAATTACGTCGATGAGATCGTCACCGTGGACACGGATCAGATCTGCGCGGGCATACGCGACATATTCGAAGACACGCGCTCGATCGTCGAACCGGCCGGCGGACTCAGCGTTGCGGGCGCCAAGAAATACATTGCGGAGCACGGTTGCGAGGACCAGGTCTTCGTTACGATCAACTGCGGCGCAAACGTCAATTTCGATCGATTGAGGCACATCGCCGAACGTGCGGCCGTCGGCGAGCAAACCGAGATGTTGCTCGCCGCCGAGATTCCGGAACAGCCCGGAAGTTTTCGTCGCTTTTGCGAAATTGTCGGCCGGCGCGGCATCACGGAATTCAACTACCGTTATTCGGACGCAAAAGACGCCCACATATTTGTCGGCGTGCAACTGACTCGCGGAATCACGGAACGCAGGGAGATACTGGAAACTCTGCAAAAGGCCGGCTACCCGGTCGAGGACCTGTCCGAAAACGAGATGGCCAAGCTGCACGTTCGCCACATGGTCGGCGGACGATCGCCGGGCATCGAAAATGAACGCTTGTTCCGCTTCGAGTTTCCGGAGCGCCCCGGCGCGCTACTCGATTTCCTGAACGCCATCGGCACCGACTGGAACATCAGCCTGTTCCACTACCGCAACCACGGCTCCGACTATGGCCGTATCCTTGCCGGCATCGACGTGCCGGAAGACGAAACCGACGAACTCGAGGCACACCTGGCCGAACTCGGCTATCCGCATTGGGAAGAGAGCGATAATCCTGCCTATGCGATATTTCTCAGTTAACAAGTCCGCCGCCGCTCTACTCGGGCGGCTGTTTCGCCGGCAGGCTGAAGTGAAGCAATACGAACCCGACGAGCGCTGACAGCGCGGAGCCCAGCAGAATCCCCAGTCGATCGCCGCTGAAATACGCACCACTGCCATGCTCGAAGGCGAGGCCGGCGATGAAAAGACTCATCGTGAAGCCGATGCCGCAGGCAAATGCCACCCCCAGAACCTGCAGCCAGCTCGTTCCTCTCGGGAGTTGTGCCCAGCCAGCGGCGACCGCGAGGGCGACGAAAGCCAGGATCCCGACCGGTTTGCCGATCACCAGCCCCGCCGTGACGCCCGTTGTCACGGGGTGGGTGAGGTCCGTGAGCGAGATTCCGGCGAATGATATTCCGGCATTTGCGAACGCGAATATCGGCAGGATTGCGTAGGCCACCGGACCGTGAAGATCATCCTCAAGCGAGCGCAGAGGCGATGCTCCATGCCTGCCTCGCATGGGTACGCAGAGCGCGACGAGGACCCCGGCCAGGGTCGCATGCACTCCGGACTTCAGCACGGCAGCCCAGAGCACGACGCCGAGCAGGACGTAAGTCGAGACGCGTGTGACGCCCGCGCGGTTCATGCCGATGGCTAACAGCAATATGGCCGCACCGGCAATCAATGCCGTAACGGAAAGATCCTGCGAGTAGAAAATAGCGATGATCACGATAGCCGCGAGGTCATCGAAGATCGCCAGGGTCAGCAGAAAGACTTTGAGTGCGATCGGAACGCGCGTACCAAAGGCTGCCAGCAATGCCAGCGCAAAAGCGATGTCCGTCGCTACAGGTATGGCCCAACCATCGAGAGCGATTGCGTCCCCCCAGTTCAACCAGGCATAGATCGCCGCGGGCACAACCATGCCGCCAATTGCGCCCATGCCCGGCAAGACAACCTGCGAAAGGGAGGACAGCTCACCTTCCATGATCTCCCGTTTGATCTCGAGTCCGATCAGGAAGAAGAAGACGGCCATCAGGCCATCGTTGATCCATAGCAACAGCGGTTTGTTGATGACGAGTTGCCCGACCTGGATTGCAACCGTGGTGTCGAGCAGCGACTCATACAGGCCCGAAAGAGGCGAGTTCGCGATGAATAGCGCCAGCACCGCGGCCACCAGCAGCAGAATGCCGCCAGCCGACTCCAGCCTCATAAACTCGCGAACTGCGGCTAAAAACGGAGGTTCCGGTCCCTGCTCTTTCATGTGCTGATTGCGCCTGTTGCGCTGGCTAGTTCCTGTAGGAGCTGTCTTGCCGGTCGAGTTTCCTGAGCAAGGCCGGCCACGCGATTTCCCCGCCAAGCCCTTTCGTGACCATTTCTGCCTGTGCGGTGATGCCGTCGACGATAGCTTGCGGTACCTGGATCAGATCACTGCTCATTGACTGCGCCAAAACCTGGATCTGACAGGCCGTCTCGAGTGCGTACATCATCAGGAAAGCATCGGCCACCGTTTCGCCCGTCGTCAGCAAGCCGTGGTTGCGCAGGATGATGGCTTTGTTATCGCCGATATCAGCCACGAGCCGCGGCTTTTCTTCCTCGTTTAGCGCAATGCCTTCGTAATCGTGATAGCCCAGCGTCGCAAAGGGAACCAGGGAGACCTGCGAAAGTGGCCTCAGACCATCCGCCTGTATCGAGACCGCGATACCTGCTTTCGTGTGCGTATGAATCACGCAGCCGGCGTCCTCGCGTGCCTCGTGCACTGCGCTGTGGATCATAAAGCCGGCCGGATTCATGGGGTATGGAGAGTCGAGAACGATGTCGCCGTTCAGGTCGACCTTGATGAGACTGCTCGCCGTGATTTCCTCGAACAGCATGCCGTAGGGATTTATCAGGAAATGCTCGTCCGGGCCCGGCACACGTGCCGATATGTGAGTGAATACGAGGTCATCCCAGCCGTGAATTGCAGTCAGGCGGTAGCAGGCTGCGAGATCCACGCGAACCCGCCACTCCTCTTCGGACACCTGGCTTCGCACGTTTTCCGCAGCACTCATGACCCTTCCCCAAAACCCGGCAAAAAAGACGGTAATTTCCGAAACTCATATTTCGGAAAATATGTCGTCATTATTCCATCTTCGTTGCAACAAAACGGCCCTCTGCCGCATCTAAATTACTGGACGACGTAACAAACAAACCACCCTTATGCTGTTTGTCTCGTTCCGCATGGCGGTGGCCCCCCAGGCCACCGCTATTTTTACCACATCTGCCTCATCCGGCTTGCCACATCCAGCCGCCTGTCGGATTTGACAGTCTGGGAGTTCGTCGCCTCGCTCCGTCCGGAATACATGCGTTCCATCGTGCTGAGCAGCGTATCGGTGAGGAACCGGCTGCGAGCGCCGTACACGTGTTTGTCTCCATCCCTGCGCTGCTGCGTAACGTGGTACCTGAGCGGCGCAACCAGTGACAGCTCCTGCTTTGCACGAGTCATCGCCACGTAGAGCAGACGCCGCTCCTCGTCGATCATTTCGGGCTTGCCCGTAGCGAACTCCGACGGAAACACGCCGTCCGATACGTTCAGGACATAAACGGCATCCCACTCCTGCCCCTTCGCCGAATGCACGGTCGACAGGATCAGGTAATCCTCGTCGAGCAATGGATCGCCTGCGAGATCACCGGCTGCACTTGGCGGGTCAAGCGTCAGCTCGGTGAGGAATCGTTCGCGCGTCGGATACCGCCCGGAAATCTGCTCGAGCTGTTCGAGGTCGGCCTCGCGCGTGTCCAGGCCATCGTAGAGGCGCTCCAGGTGAGGTTGATACCAGTGCCGAACTTCGCCCAATTGTGACTGCCAGGTATTGCTGTCGAACTCTTCTGCCGCCAGCGAGCGCATCAACCCGCAAAAGGCGGGCCAGTCACCCCGGGTCGCCGACGGCGGCTGAAAATCGGCAAGCGCAGGAATCGAGAAATCCTTCATCGCCAGGTATTCGAAACACCTCGACGCATACGCGGGCCCCATGCCCGGCAACAGCTTGAGCACACGAAATGCGGCGACCTCATTCTTCGCATTCTCCGCCCACTTCAGGATGGAAAGCACATCCTTGACGTGCCCCGCCTCGAGAAATTTCAAACCGCCGTACTTGACGTAGGGAATGTTGCGTCGAACCAGTTCGAGTTCGAGACGATCCGAATGGTGTGAGCCGCGGAACAGCACCGCCTGATCCATGAGTTGCATGCCTTTCTCGCGGTTCTCGAGAATCTCCTCGACAACGTATTCGGCCTCGGCATCCGAATCTTCGACCGTGACATAGCGCGGCTTGCCACCATGACGATCGAGTGAGAACAGATTCTTTCTGTACTGGCGATCGCTTTCGGCAATCAGGCAGTTGGCCGTGTCGAGTATGGCCTGGGTCGAACGATAGTTTTGCTCCAGCGTAATTATTTCTGCCGTCGGCATGTACTGATCGGGAAAGCCGAGGATGTTTTCGACTTCGGCCGCGCGAAACGAATAGATCGACTGCGCATCGTCACCGACAACGGTCAGGCCGCTGCCTTCGGGTTTCAGCGCGCGCAGGATCTCTGCCTGGACGAGGTTCGTGTCCTGGTATTCGTCAACGAGAATATGATCGAACCAGCTCCCGATTTCCTCGCCTAATTCCTCGTCGCCGACGAGATGGCTCCAGTAGAGCAGCAGATCGTCGTAGTCGAGCGCCTGCGATTGCTGCTTGCGCTCGACGTAATGCCGGAACAGATCGCGCAACTCAGCTTCCCAATCTGCGCACCAGGGATAGCTGTCATCGAGCACATCGACAAGCTGCTTTCGCGCATTGACGCAGCGCGAATAAATTGCGAGGCAGGTATCTTTCTTGGGAAAGCGCCGCGACTTCTTCGACAGCGCCAGTTCGTGACGCGTAACATCGATAAGGTCCGCGGCGTCGCCGCGATCGAGAACGGAAAACCCCGGATCCAGGCCGAGGTTGGCAGCGAATCGCCGCAACAAACGATTCGCCACGCCATGAAACGTTCCGGACCAGGGCAGCACGCCGGCAGATATCAGCCCGGGTGCGCGTTCGCCCAGCGCCTGACGCACGATCGTATCGACGCGCCGGCTCATTTCCTGGGCCGCACGTCGCGTAAACGTGAGCAGCAGGACGCGCTCGGGGCTGACGCCCTCGATCAACAGGTGCGCGACGCGATGCGCCAGTGTCATTGTCTTTCCGGTTCCCGCGCCGGCGATGATCAGCAGCGGGCCCGCTCGGAATTGCCCGTCTTTTTGTTCGCCGAATATTGCCGCGCCGCGTTGCGCCGGATTCAGCATTTCCAGATAGTCGCTGGAGCACTCCGCCAACTGCATGATTTCATCCTCTCAGATTATCTGTATTTTTATACAGTACTGGATGAATTTACAAGCTCAGGTGCTTGTCACGACAAGAAAATTCCGGAATCTGCGCCCTTTGCGTTGCAGCAATTTTTCCGCATACTGCTGCAGCAATGACCTTTGAGATCGCATTCGTCCTCGCAATCCTCGTTATTTCGCTGATTTTGTTCATCAGCGAGGTCATTCGCATGGACCTGGTCGCCCTGCTCGTGCTGGGCGCACTCGCGATCGGGCTCGGCGACATCATCACGCCCGAAAAGGCGTTTGCCGGATTCGCGAACAGCGCCGTCATCACGGTCTGGGCGATGTTCATCCTCTCGGAGGGCCTGACGCGCACGGGTATCGCGGACATCATCGGTCGCCAGGTCATGCGGCTCGCCGGGCGGCGCGAGTTCGCGATGATCATCGTCATCATGCTGACGGGCGCAGTCCTGTCCGCATTCATGAACAACATCGGCGTTGCTGCCCTGATGCTGCCTGTTGTCGTCGAAGTGTCACGCAGGACGCGCATACCAGCATCGCGGCTGCTGATGCCACTGGCCTATTCCACCTTGCTCGGCGGCCTGATGACCCTGATCGGTACGCCGCCGAACCTGCTCATCAGCGAATCGCTGGCCCGCAGCGGCCATGAGCCATTCGAGTTGTTCAGTTTCACGAAGCTCGGCGGTGGCGTCATGGCCATTGGCGTGCTGTTCGTCGCCCTGTTCGGCCGTTTCATGCTGCCGAAGAAAAAGGCCGAGCACGGTAAACACCTCAGTCAGCGCAAATTACGGTCGCGCTACAAGCTGCACGAGCATACTTACATGATTCGCGTCCCGCAGGACTCGATCCTCGTCGGCAAGACGCTGGCGGAAAGCCGCATCGGCACTTCGACCGGGCTGATCATCCTCGCGTTGTTCCGCGGTGGCCGATCGGATCCCTTGCCCAATCGGCAGACGATACTCCGCAGTGGCGACGGTATCCTGGTCCAGGGCCGTATCGACCAGTTCCGCGAGCTGCGCCGCTGGTCCGACCTCGTCATCGAGCGTGAAGCGCCCGTCCTCAAATCAATGGTGGCAGCGAAGATCGCCTACGCTGAAGTCACGGTTGCCGAAACCTCACCGCTCGTAACGGAACTCGTCCGGCATGCGGCGTTTCGCTCGCGCTTCGATGTCGCTGTCGTCGGCCTGCAGCGCCGCAACCGGTATCGCCTGACGAATCTCGCCTACGTGCCCATCCGTAAAGGCGAACGCTTGCTGGTGCAAGGCGAGACTGAGGCCATCGAACAACTGGAAAAGTACGCGGACTTTTCCGACGTACAGATCCTCACGCCCGAGCAGCTCGAGGAACAGTATCATGCGGATGAGCGCATGTTCGTCGTGCGTCTGCCCAAAGACTCGGACCTCGTTGGTGCCTCGCTCGCAAAGAGTCGCCTGGCTGAAGTCTTCGACTTCCGCGTCAATGCGATCTTTCGCGAGAGCTCGCTTCAGGTCATGCCACGCGGTGACACGGAGCTGCAGGGCGGCGACCTGCTGCTGATCGAAGGCCAGCCCTCGGATCTCGACGTGTTGCGCGGCTTACAGGAGCTGGAGATCGAGACCACGGTATCGTCGAGCCTCGGCGCATTCGAGTCAGAGCGCCTGACGCTGATGGACGCCACGCTGGATCCCCGCAGCAGCCTTGCAGGCCGAACCGTCGGTGAACTCAACTTTCGCGAACGCTATGGCATCGAGCTCGCCGGCATCTGGCGTGAGGGCGACACGATCGGTACGGACCTTGCCGACGAGCGGCTGCAGATCGGTGACGCATTGCTGTTGCTGGGTCCGCGCGATCGCCTGCAATTACTCTCGTCGGATTCCGATTTTCTCATCCTGACACCGCTCGGCCAGGAGCCGCCCGACACGCGACGCGCTCCGCTTGCCGCCGCAATCATGCTGGGTGTGGTCCTGTCCGTCATGCTCGGCTACGCACCGATCGCCATCGCCGCTGTCGTCGGCGGCAGCATCATGGTGCTGACCGGTTGTCTGAACATGGAACAGGCATATCGTGCAATCGACTGGCGTGCGATATTTCTCATCGCAGGCATGCTGCCGCTCGGCACTGCCATGCAGGACACGGGAGCCGCGACCTATCTGGCAAACCAGGTCATGAACATCCTCGGCGACGCCGGCCCGTGGCCCGTCATCATGGGTCTCTATATTCTGACGGCCATGGCCACAATGATCATTCCGACCGCCGCACTCGTCGTGCTAATGTCGCCCATCGTGTTGTCCGCCATGGCGGACATGGGCCTGCAGCCGTACACAGCAATGATGGCCGTCGCGATGGCGGCATCGGCGAGCTTCACGAGCCCGATTTCCCACCCGGCGAATATTCTCGTGATGGGTCCGGGCGGTTACCGGTTTATCGACTACCTCAAGGTGGGCGTGCCGCTGACGATCGTCGTCTTCATCACGGTCATGGTGTTACTGCCTGTTCTCTGGCCGTTGCAGGCGATCTCATAGGCGGAAAAGCAGAATGTCACAGTCCGTTGTCATCGTTGGCGCCGGCCACGGAGCCGGTCAGGTCGTCGCCTCATTGAAGCAGCACAGCTTCGTTGGGCGCATCGTGCTCGTGGGCGAAGAACCTTATCTGCCGTACCAGCGACCGCCGCTGTCAAAGAAATATCTCGCCGGCGAAATGTTACCCGAGCGTCTTTATTTCAAGCCCGCATCGTTCTATGCGGACGACAACATCGACATCATGCTCGACACGCGCGTTGAACGAATAGATCGGGATTTACACGAAGTATCGACGTCGGGCGGCCAGTCCATTGCTTACGACAAACTCGTAATCGCGACGGGTTCGCGCGTGCGAAGTGTCGGGGTGCCTGGCGCCGATCTGGCTGGCATTCATTACCTGCGCAGCATCGGCGACGTCGATGCGATTCGCAACGATATCGAAAACGCCGCCAGCATTGTCATCGTCGGTGCCGGTTATATCGGACTCGAAGTTGCGGCAGTCTGCCGCCAGGCGGGCCTTCGGGTTACCGTGGTAGAGATGGCCGAGCGTGTCATGAGCCGCGTCGTCTCCGAGCAGGTATCGGCATTCTACGAGCAGCTGCATGCGAGCCACGGTGTCGACATCCGCCTGTCGACCGGTATCGCGGCCTTCAAGGGCGCCGGCAGGTTGACGCACGTCGTTACGAGCACCGATGAGCGCATCGCGGCAGACATGGCGGTTATCGGCGTAGGCATCACTCCAAATACCGGGCTGGCGGAAGACGCAGGCCTGTCAGTGGACAACGGTATCGTCGTCGATGACCGGTGTCAGACGGAAGATCCCGATATCTATGCGATTGGCGACTGCACGTCCCATCCGAACAGCATCTATGATCGCCGGCTGCGTCTCGAATCCGTGCACAATGCGCTGGAGCAGGCCAAAACTGCAGCGGCGAACATCTGCGGAATCGAGACGCACTACGCGCAGGTACCGTGGTTCTGGTCCGACCAGTACGACGTCAAGCTGCAGATTGCCGGCTTGTCCCAGGGCTATGATGAAACCGTGCTGCGCGGCAATCCCGCCGACGCCGGTTTCGTCTGTTTTTACCTGCGCAACGGAACTCTTATTGCTGTGGATGCGATCAATTCACCCAGAGAGTTCATGCAGTCAAAACCACTGATCGCCAATCACGCGAGCATCGAGGCCGGCGTGCTCGCGGACAAGGAAGTTCTGCTCAGGGATCTGGCGTAGCCGCCACTTCTGCGCCCGGAATTTCCACGGCCAGTTGGCCGCGAAGCGCCACCGGGCCTTTATCGACCGAATAGGCCCTCGCGGTCATGGTTTCCACAGCCTCGCTCTCAAGGCCTTCAAAATCGCCGCTGCCACCTGCAACGCGGGCGGTTCCCAGAGCACCGGGCCCTGAGGTCACACGGCCCATCCACTGACCGCGCCAGTTATCTCCCGAACTCCAATACGCCGGCAACACGACATCGCGGATATAGTTCCAGTAATTTTCTGACTGCGCGACAAAAAAACTGCCTCGCTGCGGTACATAGATGTGCCATACGCTGTCGACATTGGCCTGGCCGTTGAGAATGTCGGTAGTCTCGGATTCGGACGAAAACTTGACGCCTATGCCCACCGGTTCGTCCGCGGCGTTGGACAATACCGTGACCCGGGTCGTAGTGCTCCGCACCGGCCCCTCCCAGAGCTGCAATACCTTCGGGGGATAGGGCTGCACCTGGGACTCACCATCGTTCGTGAAGATCAGCGAATCCGCGGCGACGGCCGAGTAGTTCAGGACGGCAACTTCGTGCTGCGATACCGATAGCGGCGATAAGCTTTGCTGTTTGGTCAGCGGATTGAAATAGAGCAGCGTCGCAAAAAGTACCACGCCTGCCAGCATGCCGACGATGAGTGCTATCAGATACTTGATCAAAGCTCGGCCTCCTGATTGACGAAAACCGTGATCAGTTCGATACGGCCCGCCGGTGCACCCTCGAATCCGCTGGTATCAGCGACCCAGCGCTCGGTTACCTGCCCCTCCAGACTGATGAAGTCGCGCGTTCCGGCTCGCAGTTCGCCAATCCGATAGCCGCCCTCGGCGGCTGTCGGCTGCATTTCGACGTAAAACGACCCTCGCGCCGGCAGGTGCAGCACCCATTCGATAATCTCTTCCCGTTCGTCGGAGTTCGAAGAAATCCGGCTGGCAACGCCGACAACAACATCTTTGGCGTTGCGGACCTTGAAAAGCTCGGTGCGCAGCCCGCTGAATTGTTCATCCATCGGCCAATCCAGCCCGGCGGGTTCCGGCCTGGCCTGTCCCTGCGCACCGATCAGGATTCGATCCATCGGAACGTTGACGTGAAACGATTCCGTGTTGCCATGGTTCGGGTGCACGACGATAAGCGACTGCTCGCGCTCCTGGTCGACGACGGGCACATAATACAAAGCGGCGGCCGCTGCGGCGACACCGAGCAAAATTCCGAACACGAAAGTCTTAAACATGGTCCCAAGTTTAGTTAAATTGGCCGTAAGGTCACACTCTCCGCGACCAATTTGTGACGGAGCGCACACGACGGAGGCCGATTTCCGGTCCAGCAATGACAAAAGCCATTTGCCTCTGGTCGGGGCCGCGAAACGTATCGACGGCGCTGATGTACAGCTTCGCGCAACGCCGCGATGTGCGTGTCGTTGACGAGCCGCTGTACGGGCACTACCTGCGCGTTTCGGGCGCCGACCACCCCGGCCGCGACGAAATCATTGCCGCGATGAGCTGCGATGGCGATGACGTAATGCGTGCCCTGCTCGAAGAACAGGCGACCGATACCTCCCGTCGCCTTTTTCTCAAGCATATGGCGCACCATCTCGTCGAGATCGACACATCCTTCATGCAGGAAACCTGCAACGTATTCCTGGTTCGAGACCCGCGCGAGATGCTGCCATCACTGATAATCCAGCTACCGCATGCGCGGCTCGCCGACACGGGCCTCGAGCAACAATGGCATCTGTTCGAATGGCTTGAAAGCCAGGGTCAAACGCCCGTCGTGCTGGACTCCCGCGAGCTACTGCTGGACCCGGCCCATGTGCTCGAGCAACTTTGCATCCGTACCGGACTCGAATTCGACGCGGAGATGCTCGAATGGCCGGCGGGACCGCGGCCCGAAGACGGCGTCTGGGCGCCGCACTGGTATCACGCCGTTCATCAGAGTAAGGGCTTTGCGCCCTATGTTGCCAAGACCGGTTTTCCGGAGCATCTCGAGGGACTGCTTGCCGAGTGCAGGCCCTGGTACGACAAATTGTTCGATCGCGCCCTGCGCGCACCAGTCAACGGAGCCTGACCATGCAGCTGAATGACCCCCGCAACGCGGATATTCTCGTTTTCGTCAATGGCCAACTCCTGCCTCGCGCCGAGGCCAAAGTGTCCGTTTTCGACAGTTCCGTTCAGGGCGGCGATGCCGTCTGGGAGGGGCTGCGTGTTTACCAGGGACGGGTGGCCGCGCTCGATGAGCACCTGCGGCGCCTGCAGGACTCGGCGAAGGCCCTAGCATTTGACCGGGTGCCGTCCACGGAAGAGGTACGCGAGGCCATATTTCGAACTCTCGAAGCAAATGGCATGCGTGATGAGGCCCATATGCGTCTCACGCTGACACGTGGTGAGAAAATAACCTCGGGTATGAATCCGCGATTCAACCAGTCGGGATGCACGCTCATCGTTCTGGCCGAGTGGAAGCCGCCCGTCTATTCGGATGACGGCATCCGCGTGGTCACGGCGTCGACCCGCAGAAACACGCCGCAGTGCCTCGATTCCAAAATTCACCACAACAACCTGCTCAATAACATCCTCGCATCGATCGAGGCCAACGTTGCCGGCGCCGACGCAGCCATCATGCTGGACATTCAGGGCTTTGTTTCGGAAACCAACGATACGAACATCTTTATCGTTCGTGACGGCACGGTGATCACGCCGCACGCCGACAGCTGTCTTCCCGGCATCACGCGGAAGATGGTCCTGGACATCTGCACGAAACAGGATGTTCCGGCAATCGAAAGAAACCTGTCACTCACCGAGCTTTACTCGGCTGACGAGGTGTTTACGACGGGCACGATGGGTGAGCTCACGCCCATACTCGAGGCGGACGGCCGCACGATAGGCTCCGGAGCACCTGGCGCACTGACGCGCCGCCTGCAGGAATGGCATCGGGATTATGCGTTCGAGAGCGGCGTACCCCTGCCGTTCTGACGGTCTATTGGGAAAAATACTTCGCCAGGTATTCGTCGAAACTGATCGTGTCGCCGGCCTCGACCTCGCGCTGTTGCGCGACCGAGCGTGAGGCCTCATCCACGAAATCGCCATATCGCTCCGGCGAGAGCGGCGCGATTTCCGCGAAGTAGTCCCTGTGTTTCCGGGCGACGGCGAGTCCGTACTCGAAGAACCCCAGGCCTTCTCTGCGCATGTCGTCTAGCAACCTCGCTGAGGGCGTTGCGTCGGGCTCCTTGAAGAGCTCACGCATATGATGCACGGCCTGCCCGTAGCTTTCGCTCCCATCGGCCCGATCGATCACTGCGGCGATGCCCGACACTTTGTCCAGTATTTCCCCGGCCCAATGGGCCGGTGCAACCTCCGCGCCGTCGCGCAATAACCTGAACCCGGGATCCCTGCCGCTCTTGGCCATGCCGGTCTGGTTACGCTTGGTCTCCTCGAGTCCCGTGTCGTCGAGTGGCGGGCTTTCCTCCAGCAAACAGTAAATAAGGAGAGCTTCGATGAAGCGCATCGTGTTCTGGTTTATTCCTGACGGATCCGCGATATTGATATCCAGCGATCGGATCTCGACGTACTCAACGCCGCCGCGACGCAACGCAGTGGTTGGGCGTTCTCCCGACCGGGCGACGCGTTTGGGGCGTATCGAGCTGTAGTACTCGTTCTCGATCTGAAGCCTGTTCGCGTTCAGTTGCCGATACTCGCCATCTACCTTCACCCCGATTTTCTCGTACATCGGTTCGGGCGTCTGCATGGCGGCAGCCAGGTCCCTGACATAGCTATCAAGATCGTTAAGCGAGATATTGATGCGTGACTGGTTCTGGCTGCTATAACCGAGATCCGACATTCGCAGTGACGTGCCGTAGGGCTCGAACCAGGTTGCTGAATCGAGCGAGGGCATGTCGAGGTCCTCGTTGCGGGCAAAGCACTTGCAGATCGCGGGGGACGCGCCGAAGAGATACAGAACTATCCAGCCGAAGCGGCGGAAATTGCGTACCAGTGCGAAGTACTGGTCGGAACGAAAGTCATCGATAGAACTTCTATTACCCAGTATTTCCTGATAGCGCGGCCAGAACACCTCGGGCAATGAGTAGTTGTAGTGCACGCCGGCAATTGTCTGCATGTGTCTGCCGTATCGAAGCCCGAGCCCGCGCCGGTACGTCGTCTTCATCTGGCCGACATTGGACTTGCCGTATCGTGCCAGCGGAATGTCGGCATCATCAGGCAAAAGGCAAGGCATGCTCGCAACCCAGAGCAATTCGTCGTCGAGGTGCCGGTAGGTGAACTGGTGAATATCGCAGAGAAAGCGCAATGCCTCCCAGGTGTTCTCGAAAGCGGGCGTAACAAACTCCAACAGCGCCTCGGAGAAATCGGTCGTGATGTAGCGATTCCACAACGCCGAACCGAGCTCGTCCGGGTGTTCGGTTTGTGCGAGGTGCCCGTCCCGATCCACGCGCAGCGACTCTTTTTCGACGCCCTTACGACCCTGCGCGAGGAGATTATCTTTTTCGGCAACGAGCGCCCCCAGGCGCTTTTCAAATTCCTGACTCACAATATTCGATATTGAATCGCCAATAGTGACTCGCTGTTGTAGCATATCAGCATGAACGACTCCCGTTTGCGACGACTGCGCGACCGCACGGCCGGCTCGGCAACGCTGATTAACGAAGGCTGCAAGATCTCCGGCGTCCTTTCCGGACAGGGCGATTTCCTGATCAATGGGGAAATTGACGGTGACTGCGAAATAACGGGCACCGTTACGCTTGCGCCCAATGGTTTTTGGAAAGGCACTATCAGGGCCGCCAATGTCATTGTCGCCGGTCACGTTGAAGGCGACATCGTTGCTGATTCCAGAGTCGAGATCGCGGATACCGCACGAATTACGGGTACGGTTTCGGCCGAGGCGATTGCTGTTGCCGAAGGCGCCGTCGTTGAAGGCGTCATGAAAACCACGGGGCCCGAAGATCCCACGGAATTTGTCGAGAAACGCAGCGACAGATAGGGCCTGTCTGACTTTATCTGCGTTTTATATCCCACATATCGCTTGTTTGTCGGGGTGATTGGCAAATAGCCCGACGACCCGCTCTCTCCCCGAAGCCCGGTGCTACACTGGTTTCAGTTCGAGAGCAGCGCCTCCGATGACAATAGAAATAAGTATGGTCGGCGGACGAAGATGATGGGTAGCAGGATGCCCCGATACCTTGTTTTGTTGCTCACGCTGGGTGTCGGCGTGGCGGCCGTCATGCTGTCGATGTTCTACGTGCAGTACCGCTGGCTTGCGAACGAAATCACTACGACGAGTTTCGAGCGGCACGAAGCCTTCATCCGAAAGTCGTTTGCGGCCCACGCGGAAGCCGAGATGCAAACGATTGCCGAACACATCGTATTGGCGGTAGATCCTTCATCTCAAGCGTCAGTAGTCGGGTACCTGGATCGCGCGATGCGCGAACATAGATCACTGGCTGGACTGCGTTACATCAATAGCCAAGGTAAGGCCCATCAGGCCGGCAGTATGCCCGACAGACTTCCCGCGGCAGCGACGGCATGGCTGGCCGACAATTTCGTCCTTCGCTATCCCGTTGCCGGTGATGGCCGTCCCATGGGAATGCTGATCGGATCCTTCCAGCTGAACCAGGTCATCGAGGAAACCGCCATGTTTTCGGCGGAATTATTGTCGAAAGAGTCCCAAAGTCGGCAGACGGGTTTCCTGTTGATTGCCGGCGGGACGCTGCTCACCTTGCTGTTATGCGGGATCATCGTCTGGATTTTCGAATGGCGCCAGACCCTGCGTATACGCGAAATGAAAAAGCAGGCCCAGAAACTCAGTGACTCCGACTTCGGCGAGCCGTTGCCCGAGTATCTCGGCGACGAACTCGGTGAACTGGCTGCCGTCTTCAACGACATGCGTAATCGCCTGCGGTCAACGACTATTACACGCGACTACCTGGACAGCCTGCTCTCCGGTATGAATGAAGCCATCATCGTTACGTCCAACGACGGCACGATTCAGCGTGTCAATAAGGCGACGACAATGCTTCTTGGTTATGAAGAGGACGAGCTGATTGGAATGTCGATCGATTTCGTCGTCGATAGCAGCAAGACGTCGACGCTCGTTCAGAAAGACTGTTCCGATCTGCCGAAAGAAGCATTTTTCGAAAGCAAGTTCGGCGAATCGATCCCGGTGTCCTATACCTGTTCTGCAGTCGGTGACAACGAAAACGAAAACCTTGACCTTGTTTACGCTGCGCAAAACATTACCGAGCGCCGCCGCGCGGAACAACGCATTCGCTATCTCGCGCGCATCGATGCGCTGACCAAGGTGCCCAACCGCATGCAGTTTCAGCATCTGCTGCAGCGGACTATTGCCAAAGCACGCCGGGCCAGTAAAGCACTGTGCCTCTTTTACGTCGACATTGATAATTTCAAGGAAATCAACGATACCTTCGGTCACCTGGCCGGCGACGCAACGCTGGAGACGGTCGCCGAGCGCCTCAGTGCGGCAATGCCCGAAGGTTCGATAATCGGCCGCCTGGCCGGAGACGAATTTGCGGTCATCGTGCAGGACCTCGGCCCTGATGGATCGGGTATGGGCGACAGCGACAGGCTTGCACGCAATCTCCTCGACCGGCTCGCCGACCCGTTCTTTGTCCAGGGGCATGAAGTATTCATGACGGCGAGCATGGGCATCGCGTATTACCCGAACGACGCCGCCAACGTCATCGACCTGATTCGCAACGCCGACGCAGCGCTATACAGCGCCAAGAAGTCGGGGGGCAACGTCTTTTCATATTACGCCCCGTCGATGAATGAAGCAGCGATCGAGCGCCTGATGACCAAGAGCAAACTCAAGCGCGCGTTCGAGCGCGATGAACTGCTGGTCCACTATCAACCCAAGTACAACCTCGAAACTGGCGAGGTATTCGGCGCCGAGGCTCTGGTGCGCTGGGAACTTCCGGATCGCGGTTTGATACTGCCATCGGATTTCATTCCGATTGCGGAAGAAACCAACCTCATCATCGAAATCGGTGAGTGGGTCCTCGATAAGGTCTGCGAGGATTTTCGCTTCTGGCAGCGCTCCGTTTCCTCGCCCGGCCGCGTTTCGGTGAACCTGTCTCTGAAACAACTGCGACAACCAAACTTCATTAGGCGTATCAGCTCGATCATGCGCGGCCACGAAGTGTCGCCGACATCGCTCGAGCTGGAGATCACCGAAACGACACTGATGGAGAATCCGGAGCGAACGATCAAGCTTCTCGATCAGCTTTACGCTCTCGGATTACACCTCGCTATTGACGATTTCGGTACCGGCTACTCGTCGCTCAGCGCGCTGCAGCAGTTCCCGATCAGCACTCTGAAGATCGACAAATCATTCGTACGAGATGTCGCCATCAATCCTGACGATGCGACAATTATCAGCACCATCGTACAAATGGGCAGAAACCTGAATATGGATGTCGTAGCCGAGGGCGTGGAAAGCGAGCAGCAACTCAATCTCCTGCAGCGTCTCGAATGCAATTTCGTACAGGGCCTGCTGTTCGGCGACCCGATGAGTTCCGACAATTATGTAGAACTGTTGCTGGCGCAGGCCGAAGGCACGGATTCCTACCGTACCCTGTTCGCCTGAGCGCTTCACTCGCGTTCGACAACGTGATTAAATTATCGCCCCCGAATACAGCCGGTTTCATAACGATGACATTTCGAATCATGCTTGGCGCAACCCTGTTATTTGCCTCGTCAGCGGTTCTGGCCTGCGATTATCCTGACAGGCCGCATATTCCCGATGGATCGACAGCCACGAAAGAGGAATTGTTGGCAGCGCGAGATGGCGTTAATCAGTTCTTCGAAGGCGTGGACGAATATTTGCGCTGCATTGAGGCAGAGGCAAAAGAATCTCTGGACGCCGACAGCGCCAGCGACCAGGAGCGCCAGGAACGCGACGAGGAGCTGAACAGGACGTTCGACGCCGCGAACGGTGAAAAAGCGATGGTGGGTGAGCTGCTGAACAAGCAGATTCGCGCCTATAACGCGAAACGTCAGCAAGAATCAGAAGAATAGGCCTGAGCGTCAGAGCCTGTCGATTTCGCGGCGCAGGTCGGATTTACTTTCCGTAACGATACGCTCGAGGACCTTGATGCGCTCTTCGAGCGCATCGAGATATTCCCGGGATTCGCTCGGTTCCGCGTCTCCCGTGCGTTTTTCGTGGCGCATCCTGTAGATCTTCTGAATGGTCTCCGCCCCCATAACAATGGCGACGATGCAGACGACGAAAGTAAAAACGTTCATGGATGAATCCCTGTTCCCTTAGCGCATATTAGCTCAAAGTTTCCTGAATTCTTCATCGAGCTGGTAGCGTCGTGATGTGACGTGTCTTTCGATGCGCGCAAGACGCTCTTCCAGTGACTTCGCGCGTTCCCTGATCGCGTCAGCCGCATGTCTTTTCGCTTCTTCAGCCGCTTCCTGGCGCTCTCGCCGTGACATGCGCCGCCGCTTCGGTCGGCGCTGCTTTCGTACGACGCGCTCGACGACGTATTCATCATATCCTGACTCCGCCGGCACGAGCAGCACCGTTGCGAAATACGCCAGCACGAAGAATGGAAACGCGCAGAAAAATGCGATCAGGCACAGAAACCTCGTTACGCACAGGTTGAATCCAAAGTGCCTGGAGATGCCGGCGCAGACACCGCCGAGCATGGCCCTGTCCGCATCGCGAGTAAATCGACGATAGGTGGTTGTTGCTTCTATTGTCATCGATGGCTCCAGTAGTCATTTCCACGCCGGCGCCAGAACTCGAATTCCGTGCGACGGCCCGAGTAGATGAGTGGCTTTTCCCGAATGAGAAGCGTTGCTCCTGTATAAATTGCCGCCGTCAACCAAAAGGCCAGTATCAGACAGATGACGGCAATGATTCTCACCGTAGACAGCCGGAAGTCGAACCGGTCCGCTATGCCCGCGCAGACGCCAAATATCCAGGCGTTCTCGCGGTCGCGGTACAAGCCGCGCAACGGTCCGTAATCAATGTTCCAGGTGTTCTGACTCATTTCGTGTCCTTTGTGTTCTTGCTGCATCATCCTTCGGCGACGTCTTTGTCCTTATCGTCACCGCCAGCCGCTATGCGTTTCTTCAACGCATCGAGTTCTTCGGCAACGGCTTCTTCTGCCTCCAGGCTTGCGAACTCGTGGTTCAGGTCTTTTGGCAACCCGAGGTCATACGCTTCGACGCGACCCTCGACGTCGTCGATTCTGCGCGTGTACTGCTCGAACCGGATCAGCGCGTCATCGATCTTGTAGTCGTGGATCTTTTTTCTCGCGGCGAGCCGGCTGGCCGCTGTCTTGTGGCGCGCAAGCAAGGCTTTCTGCCGTGCCTTGGCGTCTTCGAGCTTGCCCTCGAGCCGCGCGATGTCCTCGTTAAGCTTACCGAGGCCTTCGTCGACCGCGATGTAATCCTGCTTCAGCACTTCGGCCGCCTGTGCGACACGTGATTTCTCGACCAGCGCTGCCTTGGCCAGGTCCTCGCGGCCCTTGCGAACCGCCAGTTCGGCTTTGTCTTCCCAATCGGAGAGCTCGCGGTCGAGCATTTCGAGCTTGCGATTCAGGTCTTTTTTATCAGCGATCGACCGTGCCGCCGCCGAGCGCACCTCGACCAGCGTGTCTTCCATCTCCTGGATCATCAGCCGGACGATCTTCTCGGGATCCTCCGCCTTGTCCAGTATCGCGTTGATGTTGGAGTTCACGATGTCACTGAATCTCGTGAAAATACCCATGATGTGTCCTCGTATTTGGTGGAATCTCACCATAAGTACTGCAGCTTCTGTGCCAACTTTTTGCGTTTAGCTTAGTATGTTGTTTTAGAAAGGAATATTGCCGGATTTTGGTCGCTTTTCCGTTCCTTGTTATTAGCGTTTTTCGCTAATATTTAGCAATTTTCACCTGTTTGTGGTGAAATCGACCAATGACGGCGGACAGTCCGACACAGGCCATCATCGGCGAGGCCCCTGCGTTCCTTGAAATGCTCGAACACGTTTCCCGTGCGGCCCCGCTGGGGAAACCCGTACTCGTCGTCGGTGAGCGCGGCACCGGCAAGGAACTCATCGCGTCACGCCTGCACTTTTTGTCCGGCCGCTGGGAGCAGTCGCTCGTCAAGGTCAATTGCGCGGCATTGACCGAATCCATCCTCGAGTCGGAACTGTTCGGTCACGAGGCTGGTGCGTTCACGGGCGCCCAGCGCCAGCATATCGGCCATTTCGAACGCGCCGACGGGGGCACACTCGTCATGGACGAACTCGCGACGATTCCCCTGCGCACCCAGGAAAAGATCCTGCGTGTCATCGAGTATGGCGAGATTCAGCGCGTCGGCGGCAATGAAGACATACGGGTGGACGTAAGGATTGTTGGTTCGACAAACGCCGACCTGCAGGCGCTCGCCGCCCAGGGCAAATTCCGCAAGGACCTGCTGGACCGGCTCGCGTTCGATGTCATCACCGTGCCGCCATTGCGTGAGCGCCTGGACGACATCCTGACCCTCGCCCACGCATTCGCCGTCAACATGGTGGCGGAGCTCAGGCAATCTTATTTTCCCGGCTTCAGCCCGCGGGCGGCTTCGGCCTTGCTCAGGCACAGGTGGCCCGGCAATGTCCGTGAACTCAAGAACACGATCGAACGGTCCGTATACCGCTCCAAAGACCCCGAGCAACCGATAACAAGAATAGCTTTCGACCCGTTCGATTCGCCGTTCAAACTCGCCGACGCCGGCGATTCCGCCAGGCCCGCCGCTTCCGCCGCGCGGCCGCCGCTGTTGCCGATGGACATGGCGCAACGGCTCAATGATATGGAAAGGGAGTGCCTGCAGGCCGCGCTCGACAAGGCGCGCTTCAATCAGCGGACGGCGGCAGATCTACTGGGGCTCAGCTACCACCAGTTCCGCGGCAAGCTGAAAAAACACTCGATTTCGGGCCGACCCGTCTAGCTCTCGTCGCGATAGCGGCGTACGTAGATGGCGGCCGTGACAAACAAACCGCAGACGACTAAGCCCGCCCACATGGCCGGACTGGCCAGGAACCTGCCTACGTCGATGAAGTCCAGCAAGCCGAAGTCGAACTCCATGCGAGCCAGCTTGTCCTCATCGAAGAACGTCTCGGGGTCTATGTCCGTGATCATCGGCCAACCCCTGAAGCGGGTGAGGATCGCATCCCACAGCAGATGCGTGGGCAAAATGATGGTCTCGAGAGTCGGCAACACGATCAAGGGCAGGAAACCCGTCAACAACGGAGAACGTTTGGTCCACGCGGAGACGAACAGGAACCAGCCGATGAACGGCGAGAACCAGATCGGCAGCATCAGCACCAGCAGTAACATCGCAGCGCCGACATCGAACATCAGCGCCGGCGCCGACTTCCAGATCATAAAGCCCGGGCTGCCGCCTTCGATACTGATGAAGATGCTGATCAAGATCAGGTTGACGAGATGCGCGGCCATAAGCACGACGAACGTGATCACGGGTATTGCAACCACGGCCGTCAAAAGCTTCGAAATGACCGTTTCCGCGTCGGTGACCGGCATCGAGCGCCAGAACAGGATGCTCTTGTTCTTACGCTCGGTATAAAGCGCGTCGAGGCAATAGAAGATCGTCAGGATTGCGCTGGCAAAGAAAAACACGGACGTGGGCCCCATGAGGGCTCCCGTCAGCGCCGCTCTGCGCTGCTCTTCCGTGGTGAGGTTTTGTGCGCCGACGATGCCCATGTCGATTACTTTGTCGAACGCCGTGGCGAAAACATAGCCAGCCAGCATCATCAGGGACATGACCCCGGCGACAACAACGGGGGTCAGCCAGATGGAACGATGTTCCCAGACCTCTCTCTGGACGAGTGCAAACTGGTGCGGAATCATGCTGCTGCCCCCTTGACCTTGGCGACGAACAGATCGACGACAGCCGGTGTGTGCATTTCGCCGAGGCCTTCCAGTCTGCCCCTGTCCAAACCTTCGAACGTCATGACTTTCTTGCCGAAGACATCGCGCTCATAAAACGGACGGAAACCGCGGGCCTCGTCGGCTTTTTCGGCCGGTACCGTGAGTTCGACAAATGTTTCCGGCAGCGCCTCCATGCTGGTATCGAGCAGCAGCTTGCCGTCATTGATGAACATGATGTCGGTGAGGATGTTTTCGATTTCTTCCACCTGGTGGGTCGTAATGAGAATCGTGCGCTCGCCGTCGAAATAGTCGTTCAGCAAATTACCGTAGAACTCCTTGCGGAAAATGGGGTCGAGGCCAAGCGTCGGTTCGTCGAGCACCAGCAGCTTTGCGTCGATGGCCATGATTATCGAGAGGTGCAGCTGCGCCACCATACCCTTGGAAAGCTCGCGAACCTTCGCATCCTTACGTACCTTGGTCTGACCCAGCAGTTCCTCGGCATGCTTGCGCGAAAAATTCGGGTGCACGGCTTCGACGAAGTCGAGCAGCTGCGTGACCTTTATCCAGCGCGGCAGTACGGCGACATCTGCAATGAAACAAATGTTCTGCATCAGTTGCTTGCGTTGTTTGAACGGATCAAGCCCGAGGACCGAGAATTCGCCATCGCAATCGGTCAGACCGAGCAGCGCTTTCAGCAGCGTCGTCTTGCCAGCCCCGTTCGGGCCGAAAAGGCCAAGAATCTTGCCCTTCTCGATTTCGAAACTGACGTTGTCCACCGCGCGCACGTCGCCGAAGTGCTTGGACACGCCGCGGGCTGTGACGAGGGTACTCATTCTTTTTTATCTCCCGAGTCGTCCGAGCCTTTGCCTTCTTTTATTAGTGTCTGCACATCCAGGCCAAGCCGCTCAATGGTCGCGAGAACCTGTGGCCATTCTGCGTCGAGGAATCGCTGCCTTTCGTCCTTCATCAGCTGAGTGCGCGCGCCATCGGTGACAAACATGCCTCGGCCACGTTTTTTCTCCACGAGGCCTTCGTCAACGAGTTCCTGGTAGCCCTTGAGCACGGTAAGCGGGTTGAGCCGGTATTCCGCCGCAACGTTTCGCACCGACGGCAGCGCATCGCCGTCCCCGAGCGCGCCCTCGAGAATCATCGCGATGACGCGATCTCTGAGTTGCCGATAGATCGGCTGATCTTCATTCCATTTCGGGTCCATCGTGCGTCCGCTTAAAAAAGTGCCAGCCTGATGCCAGGCTGGCACAACAACTCCGTCGCTACTTTACTCGCCTTTGTGACGGAAACTGAAAAAGTCGTAAACATTCCTGTTGCGTCTGCCTAGTCGCCGATCGTAAACCGGATCTCGACCACTTTATGACCCGCGGCGCCGGCGATGCTGTCGACGTTGGCATGAGCCTGGCCGTCGATCAGCGCGACTGCCATCAGCGCCATGATCGTCAGGCCGACGATCTCGTTCAGATATCGCCTCCATATTGCCTTCATTGCCATTACTCCCTGGGCTGTGCCGCTTAAGGTGAACTAGTGTTATAGTTGACTATAACACTAAAAATCAGTATTGCAAGCTTTTTTGGCCATTTTTTAGCCCCCCCGGGCCAGTCCCTGCGTTTGCAGGAACATGACAGCCGACGCCCGAACCCTGTCGCCGCAGCTTTTTGCGCTTTCCTGCGCCCGAGGCCTCGCCTATATTCCGGCTATGGACGCGAGCCCCGACGACGGTGCCCTGATGCTGCGCTACAAGGACGGCGACGTGACTGCGTTCGAGGTTCTGTACCGGCGCCACAACGACTCGCTGTACCGCTACTTGCTGCGCCTGAGCCGCCACCCCGACACGGCCGAAGACGTATTCCAGGATGTCTGGGGCAAGATCATCAAGGCGCGCACGAACTATCAGCCCACGGCCAAGTTCTCGACTTTTCTTTACCGCGTAGCCCACAACTGTTTTATCGACCACATCCGGCGTAACAAGCGCCACATGCACGCGGTGGTCGCGGATCCCGACCAGCAGCCCGATCCGGGCGAGGCGCCCGAGGCACTGACGGAACGGGCGCTGGCGCGACGGCGGCTGCTGGCGGCTCTCGACGAGCTGCCCGAGGAGCAGCGGGACGTGTTCCTGCTTTACGAGGAGGCAGGCCTGAGCCTCGACGAAATCGCGTCGATCACCGGCTGCAATCGGGAGACGGCAAAGAGCCGTTTGCGTTATGCCAACAACAAACTGCGCGCCGCGATCGGCGAGCCGGCTGAAGAATCATGACGAGCGAAAGAGACACAAGGGTCTCCGAGACCTACCGCGAGGCCGCGACCGCAAAGGCCCCCGAGCATCTGGACCGGGCGATACTGGACGAGGCCAGGCGCGCGGCAAGACCAGCCTACGCCCGTTCGCGGGCATGGACGCGGCCGCTGGCCTGGGCGGCGACGATCGTGCTGAGCGTCACCATCGTCCTGGAGCTGACGCAGGTGGACGATCCTGTCGACCAACCGGCAGGTTCTCTTTCGCAGGACACCGAGGCGCCGGCGGAGCCAGCGCGCAGGAAATCGGCGGCGGATGCCCCGATCACGATGCTCGAGGAAGAGGTGCCTGCAGACGAGAGCGGCCTGGCCAATGGTTTTGTGCAGACGGAGGCGCCGGCGTCGACGCCGGTGCCGGCAACCGGCCGGTCGGCGCCAGCCAAGACAGAGAATGCACAGGAATCCCGGCTGAGAAAAGCCCCTGTATCGCTGCCCGAGGCCACCGCCGAGGATTTCGAGCTGCAGGACAAGGACCTGCTGCGCCGGGCAGACGAAGCGGCCAGGCTGCAGCACAGCGAGGATAAGGCCGGCGCAAACGTTGAGGCGGACCCGGCGCTCGGGAGCACGGCGTTTCTGGCCGAGGCGCCGCCGCCGTGTCCGGAGGAAGCGACCCGTGATCCCGGGTCGTGGCTCGCCTGCATCGAGGAACTCGAGGCGGCCGGTCACGATGAAGCGGCGGCCGAGCAACGGCGACTTCTTAAGGAAGCATTTCCGGATTTCGAGCTGCCCTGACGCTCGGTTATTACCGAGTGATGCGAAGCAACGGCGATGCTAGAATCGCCGCCCCGATTATTCGTTCGGATCTAATTCAGGAACAGGACCATGAATTCACCCGTTCGCGTCACGATCACCGGCGCCGCCGGCCAGATCGGCTATCAGCTCGCCTTCCGTATCGCCTCGGGGCAGATGCTCGGCGATGACCAGCCCGTCATTCTGCAGCTGCTCGAAATTACGCCGGCGCTGGACGCGCTCAACGGCGTGATGATGGAGCTCAACGACTGCGCCTTCGACACGCTCGCCGGCATCGTCGCCACGGACGATCCCGACGCCGCTTTCAAAGACAGCGACTACGCACTGCTCGTCGGCGCCCGCCCCCGCGGCCCCGGTATGGAGCGCAAGGATTTGCTGGAGGCAAATGCCGCCATTTTTTCGGTCCAGGGGAAAGCGATCAACGAGCACGCCGCCCGCAACATCAGGGTGCTGGTTGTCGGCAATCCCGCCAACACCAACGCGCTAATCACCTCAGCCAATGCGCCGGATATTGATCCTCGCAACATCACGGCGATGACGCGACTCGACCACAACAGAGCCATCTCTCAGCTCGCCGAAAAAACCGGCAGGCACGTCTCGGATATCCGCCAGATGACAATCTGGGGGAACCACTCGGCCACGCAGTATCCGGATGTTTTCCATGCGACCGTGGGCGGAACAGCGGCTATCGAACTGGTCGATGAAGCCTGGCTGGCCAACGAGTTCATCCCCGTCGTGCAGCAGCGCGGCGCGGCTATCATCAAGGCACGCGGCGCCTCGTCGGCGGCTTCCGCCGCATCGGCTGCGATCGACCACATGCGCGACTGGGCGCTCGGCACGCCCGGTGACGATTGGGTCAGCATGTCGATTCCGGCAGACGGCAGCTATGGCATCGAGCCCGGCGTCGTGTATTCCTATCCGGTGCGTTGTTCCGGCGCCGATTATGAAATCGTGCAGGGACTTGAAATCAACGCATTCAGCCGCGAACGCATGGATGCGACCGAGGTCGAATTAAGAGAAGAGCGCGCAGCGATCGAGAGTTTGCTGTGATGTGACCTGCGCCATGGCGCAGCCACGGTGCGGGTGTTAGGGTTTGTATTAAGCGCGAGAGGTTAAGTTGTGTCCGGGTTCATCGTCAGTTTGTTTTGGTTCCTGCTGATCTTTGGCGGGGCTGTGTTCCTCGCCTACCAACGGATCGATCTGCTGAAATCGACTGTCGCAGCCGGCATCGTCACGGTCGCTTATTCCGTCTATGCCATCGCCGGCGGCGGCTGGTGGCTCTGGGCCATTCTTCTCTGGGTTCCGTTCGGCGTTCTGGCTGCCCTGAATGTCACCGAATTCCGTCGCGAGAAAATCACCAGGCCCTTGCTCGACGTCTACCGGACGATGCTGCCGTCGATGTCGGATACCGAGCGTGAGGCCCTCGAGGCCGGCAACGTTGGCTGGGACGGCGAGCTGTTCTCAGGCATGCCCGAATGGGACCGGCTGATGTCATTCGCGGCGCCGGAGCTGTCGGACGAAGAGCAGGCCTTCCTCGACGGCCCCTGCGAAAAGCTTTGCAGCATGCTCCACGACTGGGAGATCTGCCACGAGCACGGGGATATGCCCAGGGAGGTATGGGACTACATCATCGAGCAGCGCTTCTTCGCGATGATTATTCCCAAGAAATACGGTGGCCTGGAATTCTCTGCCTACGCAAACGCGATGGTGCTTGCCAAGATTGCCGGGCGCAGCCCGGTGGCATCATCGACGATCGGCGTACCGAACTCTCTCGGACCTGCCGAACTGCTGCTTCATTACGGCACCGAAGAACAGAAAGATCACTACCTGCCGGGTCTTGCGGCGGGCACGGAGATTCCATGCTTTGCGCTGACATCGCCCGAAGCGGGTTCGGATGCAGCATCGCTCATTGACAGCGGCGTCGTCTGCAAGGGCAATTGGCAAGGCAAGACGATCACGGGTATCAAGCTCAACTGGAACAAGCGCTATATCACGCTGGCGCCGATTGCGACGGTGCTCGGACTCGCATTCAAACTGTACGACCCGGATCGTCTGATCGGCGACAAGGAAGAGTACGGCATTACGGCTGCGCTGATCCCGACGGACACGCCCGGCGTCGAGGTCGGCCGCCGCCATGATCCGCTGAGTGTTCCGTTCCTGAATGGGCCCACGACCGGCAAGGACGTGTTCGTACCGCTCGACGTCATCATTGGCGGCGAGGAGATGGCAGGCAAAGGCTGGAAGATGCTCGTCGAGCTGTTGTCGGTCGGCCGGGCAATCGTGCTGCCCTCAACTGCGGCGGGCGGCGGCCAAACCGCCAGTTACGCTACCGGCGCCTATTCGAAGATCCGCAAGCAGTTCAACACGTCGATCGCCAACTTCGAGGGCGTCGGTGAGGCGCTGACCCGCATTGCGGGCCACACATACATTATGAATGCAGCGGTATCGGTGACTGCGGGTTCAATCGACGAGGGCGAAAAACCGGCCGTGCCTTCGGCAATACTCAAATACCACTGCACCGAACTGGGCCGGAAAGTTGCCAACGACTGCATGGATGTGCACGGCGGCAAGGCCATCATGATGGGCCCGAAGAACTACGTCGGGCGCGGCTATATGGCTACGCCCATCGCGATTACGGTTGAAGGAGCCAACATCCTTACGCGCAGCCTGATTATTTACGGCCAGGGTGCCGTGCGCTGCCATCCTTTCGTACTTCCGGAGATGTATGCTGCCAGGCATGCCGATGAAGAGCACGGCCTGGTCGAGTTCGACAAAGCCCTGTTCGGCCACATCGGTTACGCGATCAGCAATCTCGCACGTTCTTTCTTCCTCGCGCTCACCCACGCGAAATTCAGCCGCGTGCCGTTGAATACGCCGACACGACGTTATTACCAGAACATCAATCGCTACAGCGCCGCCTTTGCGTTGGCTTCCGACTTCGCAATGCTGACGCTTGGTGGCGCACTAAAGAAACGCGAGCTGCTGTCAGCGCGGCTCGGCGATGTCCTGAGTTCCATGTACCTCGCATCCTGCGTACTCAAGCATTTCGAAAACCAGGGGCGGCGTGCCACGGATCTGCCTCTCGTCGAGTGGTCGGTGCGTACGCTCATGTACCAGGCGCAGGAATCGCTGCACGCATTCCTGAGGAACTTCCCGAACCGCTGGGTTGCGGGATTCCTGCGATTCTTCATTTTCCCGCGCGGCCGAACCTATTCGGCGCCGTCGGACGAAATCGGGCAAAAGATCGTCGACCTCATGACGCGCTCGGGTGAGGCTCGGGAGCGCTTGAGCCGGCAGGCATACACGACTCTGGAGCCCGGAAATCCGCTTGGCCTGTTACAGGAAGCGCTCGAGCTATCTGAGAAATTCGCGCCAGCCGAGAAGCGGCTGCGCCAGGCACAGCGGGAGGGGCTGATTCGTTCAGACTACCTTGGCGAACAGATCGACGAGGCCGAGCAGGCCGGCGTCATCGGCAAGAAAGAGGCGGATGAGCTTCGCGATTACCACGAGAAAGTCAGGGAGTTGTTGTCCGTCGACGATTTTGCGCCCGGGGAATTCAGTCGCGTGAACGAGGCGCCAAAGCGGGAAGCCGAAAAAGCTGCCCCGCTGGCAGCCATGCGCAAGACGGCCGTCAAGACCAAGGTCAAGAAGAAGACCTCAACAAAGAAAAAGACGGCGCGAAAGAAGAAAACGAAAACAAGCTGAGGATACATGGCCACAGGAGCCGGACCCGTCTATGAGATCACGTTCTCGATAGACCGGGACATCGTTGGGGATTTCGATCGTTGGCTCGAAACACACGTGCGCGACACGCTGTCCGTCGCGGGCGTGGCCGACTGCAATTCCTATGCGATAGACGAAAACCTGTTGGCCGATGACTCGGAAGGGCGCCCCCGGCGCGTCTGCCTCTATCATCTTGTTGACGAAGGGGCGCTCGATGCATTTCTCGAAGGCGTCGGAGGCAACATAGACAACGACGTCGACGGCGAATTCGGGGATGGCGTGTTCGTCACGGCCCGGGTCCTGCTCGAGGACCGGCGGCAGGAACTGAGTGGCGGCTCGCCTGACTGCCTGAACTGCGGCGCATATATGCGTGGCCAGTATTGCGCCGTTTGCGGACAGCGCGCGCGCAGCCGCTTGATCAGCCTGTGGGAGCTCGTTTCCGATGCCTTCGGCGATCTCTTCGAAATCGACTCGCGGCTCTGGCAAACGCTGATACCGCTCCTCGGCCGGCCCGGACGCCTCACCCACGATTACCTGCAGGGCCGACGCGCGCGATACATGCCGCCGTTTCGCATGTACCTCGTTATGAGCCTGCTGTTTTTCGTCGTTGCCTTCTTCGATCCTCGCGAGGATCTGAGCCTGTTGTTCGAACCGGTACCGGAAGAGGAGATCGCACTGGCAGAAGAACAACAAGCGGAAGAAGCCGAGAGAAAGAGGCAGGAAGCCCAAGAGGTCATTAACGAGCTGGTCGAGGACGGACTGATACCCGAAGACGCTGTTCGGGGCGAACTCGACCAGGACGGGTTCAACCTGCACATCAATGGTGGCGACGTCGAACCCCGGGGCGATTGCGACGTGGATGCCTCGGACCTCGAGGATATGCCCGACTGGCTGCAACGGCGCCTGACGCCCAAGCGGCTCAACCATATTTGCGAGCAAATCCGCGGCGATGAGGGCCGCGCGTTCGTCGATAACCTGCTCGACAACATACCTGCAGCTCTCATCATCCTGTTACCCATCATGGCGTTCGTGCTCAAGGCACTGTATCCGCTGTCCAGGCGCTACTACGTGGAGCACTTGCTGTTCTTCGTGCATTTCCACTCCTTCTTCTTCCTGATGCTGACCCTGCAGATACTTCTCATGCGTATCGCGACATTGCTGGGCCTGCCCGAGGCGATTCCGATACTGACGATCGTGATCTCCTCGTTCTACATACCGGTGTACCTTTTCATCTCGATGCGCAGGGTGTACGGCCAGGGGCGCATCGTGACGTTCCTGAAATACATCGCATTGCTGGTCGCATATTTCTGCGGATTCTCGATAACGATGCTGGGCGCGCTTGCGATCGCCGCTTTTTCGGTCTAAAACTGCCCCATGGTCAGAATCACAATCATTGCGCTGCTGCTCGCCATGAGCGCCTGCCAGCGAGAGGAGCCGTCCGCACCGGCCGAACCGGTGAGCATTCCGCGCTCTCCGGCGCCGGTGACTGCGGCCGTCTACTTCGTTACGCCGGCCGACCGGGACACGGTTTCGAGCCCCATCCGGATCGAGTTCGGGCTGAAAAACATGGAAGTGGTACCTGCAGGTACAGCGGCGCCGAATTCGGGGCATCACCACCTGCTCATCGATACGGATCTGCCCGATTTCGGCCAGCCGATCCCGGCCGATGAGCGCCATATTCACTTTGGTGACGGCAGCACCTCGACCGAGCTGACGCTGGAGCCCGGGGAGCACACGCTGCAGCTGTTGCTGGCGGACCACCTGCACATTCCGCACAACCCGCCCGTGGTATCCGAAAGGATTACCATAATGGTCGAATAAGCGGTTGAGCGAGGGCCCCGGGAGCACTAAAATTCGGCGGCACGATCGAACCCACTATGAAACCATCTCCAGACATCACAAATATCGGAATAAGCGGCCTGGCCGCCTATATCCCGCCGTACCGCGTATGGCTGGAGGACTGGTGTGACTGGACTGACAACCAGTGGCCCAAGATTCGCGAGGTCGTAGGGCGCAGTTTCCGCGTCAGGGGCCCCGATCAGAGCGTATACACCATGGCCGCGACGGCCGTGATGCGCCTGATCGAGCAATTCGACGTCGACCCGACCAACATCAAGTTCCTGGGCCTCGGCACAGAGTCGAGCACGGATAATTCCGCAGGCGCCATCATCATTAAAGGCATGGTGGACCGGGCGCTCGTCGCTCGCGGCAAACCGCCGATTGCGCGGAGCTGCGAGGTTCCCGAGTTCAAGCATGCCTGCCTCGGCGGCGTATACGGCATGAAAGGCGCGATTCGCCACCTGGCCCTCGACGGTGCAGGCGGCCAGGCCATTGTCGTGTGTGCCGATATCGCCGAGTACGCCCGCGGCTCGAGCGGCGAGCCGACTCAGGGCGCCGGCGCCGTGGCCATGCTGCTCGAGGAGAACCCGACGCTGGCCAGGGTCGATCTGCCCGCCTCCGGCTCGGCCTCGGACTACCGCATTATGGACTTCCGCAAGCCCATGTCGCGCTTCTGCGGCCAGGACCGCTCAGAGTCACACCAGGTCCAGGATTTCCCGGTTTTCAACGGCAAGTATTCGACGACCTGCTACATCGACGAGACCCTGCATGCGCTCAACGACATGTACGTGAAGCGCGGTCTGAGTGCGGCCGAGTACATGCGGTCATTAAATACGATATTCATGCATCGGCCGTACCGGCGCATGCCCGAGACTGGCTGGGCCGTGTCTTACCTGTTCGCGCTGGGCGAGGGCAACATCGAGGACCGCGCCGAGCTGGCTTCATACTGCTACGAAGTCGGCGTCGACCCGGAGAAATTACGCGAAGAGATGTTGTCCAGGCCCGAGATCGTCAGTCTCGCCCACCCGGAGCGCCTCCAGTACGAGGCCTATCCGCTGACGATGGCCGTGACCAAAGCCTTCCGGACATCGCGCCATTTCCGCCGCGAAATTCTCGATAAACTCGCGCTCGGCAGTGATACGATGCTCGACCTCGGCAACCTGTACACGGCGGCACTGCCCGCCTGGCTGGCGGCCGGGTTCGAACAGGCGCTGGATGAGGATTCGCTGACTGCCGGCGAAGAAGTCCTCACGCTCGGCTACGGCAGCGGCGATGCCGCCGAGGTCATTCCGTTCTTCATTGCCGACAAGTGGCGTGAAGCCACCGCAAAGATCGGCTTCGGCGAAGTCATGGAAGTTGCGGTTGACCTCGATTTCGAGCAGTACAAAGCGCTGCATGACGGCCGCAAGGTCAATGGCCTCGACTATATCCCGCAAAACGAATTCGTCATCGAGGCCGTCGGCATCCGCGACGAACGCCACTTTGCCGACCTCGGCATCGAGTACTACAAGTACGTAGGCTGAATTCCCGTGCAGGAGCGCTCCCCGGAGCGCGATTGGTGGAGCCGAGGAGGATACAATTACACTGAGTATTGGTGAGGCTGAGATCCTCAAGTCAGGTAACGTCAATGGAGAGCGATTCAGTGGGCAAGCTTATCGACAACGGATACGTGAACTTGGACGAAGTGATCTCCTCGCCGATCTCGATAATTACCGGGGCGAATTTACGCAAAGGTTCGAAGACGTCCTCTCCGAAGCCGAAGGCCGGCAAGCGTCAGCAGTCGCACCAAGACAAAGCCCCGGACTCGTCGAGCGGCTTGGTGGTGCCCCAACTGCCCAAGAAGTAAATAGATCAGTTCCCGAGGGCACTGACCTTTCCCGGTTTGACGATCGACTCAAGGCCACTGCAGAGCAGGTAGAGTTAACACACTTCTCCAATGCGATCGCATCCGCGGCGCTTTTTTCATTGATCGCCGTTGCATCGATATTGCTCGTGCGGCCGGATCGGCAAATCGAACTGTAGCGAATGCCCGATGTCCTGCCGTATTCAGGTAGTTGTCGCCCGGTGAAGCGGCGCAAAATCAGGCTTTGTTAGTTAGCGGCCAGTTCGGTCAGCATGGCATCGAGTCGCTCGATGAATCGGTCTGTGGCATCGATTTCCTCGACCCGCTGCCGCTGAACGTCGATATCTGCCTTCATCCGCGCGAGAAGTTCCTGGTACCGTTGGTCGTCGGCTACACGGGCCCAACGCTCGTCATATAACAGGACCTGGTGGTATCGAAAACCCGACGCTATCGCAATCTCCAGCGTGTCGAGGGCCCGTTCCAGTTCGCCCATCAAGAGGTAGTTCTGCGCCTGAATGCTGAGGCTGAATGGGTCGCGCCCAAAGCCACGCTCCTGTGACGCCCGTATTCCCTTGTCCAGGTACGCGAGAAGTTCGTGCGATCGTTGCGTGTTTCCCACTTTTTGATGGCACCAGGCCAACGCCTGAACAAAATCAATGGTCAGCGGATCACGCTGAAATGGTTCTCCAAGAGGCAGTGTCGCTTCCAGGATTTCAATCGCTTCATCATATTTCCCCTCCACCATTCTCACGGCGCCGACCACGTGGGAGAAAAACGGAGCCAGGCGTTCCAGATCCACGCCTTGCTCATCCAGTATGATCCTGATTGGTTCCTCAACCCTGTGGAGCTCGCCCGTGAGGCGGTACAGGTAACTTCGCCGCATGCGAACACCAACAGCAACACGTTCGCCGGATTCAGCCCGGTCCATCCAGTGGTGCGCGATATCAAACATGCCTAGTCGGCCGTACGCGTACGCGACGGATGCATATAAGAACTGAGGATCGGCATCCAGCGCGGCATAAGCAAGAATCCCTTCCTTGCCTACGGCTATCGATTCGTCGAAACGGCCGTAATGGTCGTAAAGCCCAAACAGGCCGGAGTACGCCATATGCGGTGGAATCGGGAGAGCCAATAGCCGTTTGTACAGCGCCTCTGCGCGATGGAAGTCGCCCTGTGAGGAATATCGAGTTGCCAGGTTCGAAGCGAGCCTTGGATCAAGTGGGTCGCGCTCCTGTGCACGTTCAAGAACAGCGAATGCCTCATCGACTCTTTCCGTGGAGATCAGCGCGTTGTAAAGCCAGGTCGAAACGCCAGCGATGCCGGGATCGAGAGTCAGTGCCCGACGCAGGATCACCGCCGCTTCCTCGGACTTGCGTTCACTCTGAAGCAGAAGTCCGTGCGCGGCGAGAACGAATGGATCGTTGGCGTCGAGCTGCACCGCCTCCTCGACCACCGTGGTAGCAGCGTCAATATCGCGCCACGCCAACAACAGCGCCATGGCCTTGCCAGCCAACGGTGCAGCGTATTGAGCGTCGGCAGCAATCGCCGCATCGAAATGACCAATCGCATCCTCCGCAAATCCTGGCGGCCGGGCGCGCAGGTATTCCCGGCCGAGCAGGAAATGCTGGTAAGCGTCGATTTCGGGCTGTCGCCTGTCTCTTGGTTCGTGGCTCGCTGCCATCGTCGAGGCGAGACTTTCCGCGACCGCCAGAGCTATTTCGCTCTGAATCGCGAACACGCCTTCCATTTGCCGATCGAAAGTCTTGCTCCAGACCTGGAAATTGTTCTCGTCGACAAGCTGAGCAGAGATTCGCAGTTCATTGCCTACCTTTCGCACAGCGCCCTGTAGCAGGTAGCGAACGCCCAGTACATCGGCAAGGCGCCCGACCTCAATATCCGTATTCTTGAATGCAAAAGACGAAGTGCGCGCCAGCACGTACATGTCGCGGTAGTCGGAGAGTCGATGCAGAATTTCCTCTGAAATTCCGTCGCAAAAGTATTCATTCCGGGGGTCGTCACTCATGTTGACGAAAGGCAGCACGGCAATCGAGTTTTCGGGCTTGTCAGAAACAGTATCCACAACTGCAAGGTCATCGGCTGTCTCGATAATGTTTCCGGTGACGCTGAAAATGATCATGGCGGCGGCTATTGCGAGCGCGGCTAATGTAATCCGATCTCCGTGTCGCAGTCTGGCAGACGCGTCGGCTTCCTCCAGTCCGGACGGAGGCGTGCGCAGTATTCCTTGTGGCGTGATGTCATAGAGCCAGCCGAAGACCATCGCAATCGGGAAACCAAGGATCGCAGCCAGAAGCAGGTATTGCTTTGCCTGTTCGGGAACATTCCAGGCAGGGAAGAATACGTCGGCGACCTGAATGGTAAGCCAGGCAGCGATGATGTAAACCGCGGCGACTCGGAGTACGCCGCGTCGGCGCATTTCGTCGTAGATCGAGCTGGCCACCTTTGGATAATCCTCAGGCTTCGTCGGGTATCAAGCTTACCAGAGCATGAATGCGGGATAGCGTCGTGCTCTGCGCGCACAACAGGTTCCGCGCGTTTGACGACGTGTCAAAGCTGACGTTCAGCATCTATGAGCATGATTTCCACGCGAATAGACGTATTTCCCGGCAGGTCCGAGGCAAGATACTTCTGGAAGACCGCAATAAGTTCCTAACCCGATTACAAAGGCTTGCGGATAATTCACTGGCACTACTTGTGCAATGCAGCTGCACCACGATCTGTTGACGGCATAGGAACGCGTGATGGTGACAACAAGCTTGGCGAGAGAGGTGCCGGCCGGCCAGGAGGCAATCGAGGTACACGTCATCAACTCAAATCGAGGCAATTACGTCACCTATTGGACGATACCCGATGACATTTCTGCTGAAGACGCCAGAAAGTGGGCCGACCCCGAGACCGGGATACTTCGCGTGACGACCATCTTTGAGGCGGGCGAAACGGAAACATACCTGGCATTGGGTGGCGCGGAACCGGATATAGACACGTTCGTATTCGGCTGACTCGCAGCACTCGTGTATTACACGATAATTGTAGTGGCCAGATTCGACCGTCCGATATGCCGGACGAATTCGAGACCGGGTGGAGTCACCGTGCGGCGCCTCGCTCGTCGACGTCGGGCAGGAAGAGTACTGTGAGAGAAAGACTTATTGAATTCTACCGTGATGAGAATGCGTTCACGATCGTGGAATATGCCGTTGCTGCAGGCCTCATTGTTGCGACGGTCGCCGGTGCTTTTCAGATACTTGGCGTCACTATCGATGGGATAATTTCTGGTATCAACGCCATTCTCGCAGGTTAGCCAGTCGGATTGTCGGCGATGCTCGAGTCCGGCGGGCGTGGTCACATCTTATGTCGGCAAGCGATCGAACCAGGGCGCGACTAATAAGCGCCGAAATTCTGTAGAATCGGCCTCTCGTTCGACTCCGGTCCAATAATTATGAGAAAAGACGGATTGAGCCAGAAGGCTTACGTGCCTATCGAAGAAGGCGATTCCTACGACCCGTTCGTCTCCTCCGGTGAATCCATCGCCGAATTTACATTCAAGGCTGTCGGCCTCGGCATCTTGTTCGGCATCATCTTCGGCGCGGCAAATGCCTATCTCGGTCTTCGTGCCGGACTGACGATCAGCACATCGATTCCCGTCGCCGTCATGACCGTTGCAGTGTTTCGTGCATTGACGACCGTTGGCGTTCGCGGAACGATTCTCGAAACAAATATTTCGCAGACGACGGGCTCGGCATCGAGTTCGCTCGCGAGCGGTGTGATCTTTACCTTGCCGGCCCTGTTCATGTGGGGCATGCCGCCCGAGTTGTTGCAGATGACGTTGCTCGCAATGTGCGGCGGTCTTCTCGGCATCCTGTTCATGATTCCGCTGCGGCGTTTTCTCATCGAGCGCGAGCACGGCAAGCTGCCGTATCCCGAGGGCACGGCCTGTGCCGAGGTCCTCGTTGCCAACGAGGTTGGCGGCGGCAAGGCACGATATGTTTTCTACGGCCTCGGCGGCGGCGCGTTTTTCAAGTTCCTGACGTCCTGGATCAATGTCATTCCGGGCGACATTCACACAAAGATACCGCTGCTCAAGAAAGGCCAGCTCGGCATGGACCTGTCGGCTGCGCTGTTCGGCGTCGGCTATATTCTCGGCCCGCGTATTGCCGCCGTCATGGTCGGCGGCGGCCTGTTGTCGTGGCTGGTCATCATTCCCACGATCGCATACTGGGGCGAAGCGCGCACGGAGCCGTTTTACCCCGAGACTCTCAACCTGATACGTGACATGTCGCCGAGCCAGATCTGGACGCGTTACGTGCGCTATATCGGCGCCGGCGCAGTCGCGACGGCTGGCATCATTACGCTGATTCGCAGCATCCCGGTCATGATCAGCAGTTTTCGTATCGGCTCGAAACAGCTCAGCGAACGCGTCGGCGAAGCTGCGGGAGAGCAATCTCGCACCGGACGTGACCTGCCGCTCAAGGTCGTCGGCATCGGCGTGCTGATCATTGCATCCATTCTTGTCGTTGTTCCCCAGGTCTTCGGCGCCGTCGGAGGTATGGGTATTCGCGCTGCTGCGGCAGTCTGCGTCGTCGTGTTCGCGTTTTTCTTTGTGACGGTCGCATCGCGCATCGTTGGTCTCGTTGGCGTAACCAGCAATCCAACCAGTGGCATGACCATCGCCTCATTGCTGGGCACGGCGTCCGTGTTCCTGATGTTCGGCTGGACGGATACCTTTGGAAAGGCAGCTGCGTTGACCGTGGGTTGTGTGGTTGCGATCGCGGCCTCGATCTCGGGCGACACCTCCCAGGACCTGAAGACCGGCTACCTGCTCGGCGCGACGCCACGCCGCCAACAGACTGCCGAGCTCATCGGCGTCGTTACCTCGGCCGTATTTGTCTGCCTCACGGTACTGGCCCTCGGCAAAGGCTTCGGCTTCGGCAGCACGGAGCTGCCGGCGCCGCAGGCGACGCTGATGAAGCTCGTCATCGACGGCGTGCTCGACCAGAACCTGCCCTGGGCACTCGTCGGTATCGGCGTCGGCATTGCATTGCTATGCGAAATAGCGCGCATACCTTCGCTGCCTTTTGCGGTCGGCGTGTATCTTCCCGTCTCGACGATGACGCCGATATTTGTCGGCGGACTCATTCGACTATGGATGGAACGCAGCTCGAAAGACGACACCCAGGCAGCCGATCGCCGCGAACGCGGCGTCCTGCTCGGCAGCGGTTTCGTGGGCGGTGAAGGCCTGCTCGGTGTCGGCATCGCGCTGGTTGCCGTAGCCCAAAGCCGCCGGCCGGACGGTATCGGTACCGATTGGCTCGGCAACGAAATCGTTGCCATGCTCGTCGGGGCGGCGGTGTTTGCCCTGTTTATTGCGTGGTTTACCCGGATGGTGCGGAGTCGCGGGACAGACTGACCCCGTAGTGTGATAGCCGGCGACTGTGCTCGCCGGTGAGTTCGTCCCACTCCATTTTGAACCATGGAGTGAACGACTCGGGAGAATCTTTGATCTCGCGTTCCAGCTCTGCTGCGCTTATGAAGCGAGTGGCAGAAATTTCGTGATCGTTCGCCAGGACGCTGCCGGACACGCGACCGAGGTACACGTGGCAAAGCTCGTTTTCCGATCCCGCATCGCCGAAATCCGCTGCGTACGAAAACTTGTAGACGAACTCGAGATTGGCCTCGATATTGAGTTCGTCTTGCAGCCGCCGGCCGGTAGCAACCTCCATGGACTCTCCGCGGCGCGGATGGCTGCAACAGCTGTTCGACCAGTATCCCGGCCAGAGCCGTTTCGATTCGGCACGTTGCTGCAGCAGCAATTCGCCCCGGTCATTGAACAGGAACAGGGAAAAAGCGCGATGGAGAACGCCTTTGCCATCATGGCATTCCGCCTTCGACAGGTAGCCAGTTTCGTTGTCATCGGCATCGACAAGAATGAGTTCCTCGGCTTCCGATGAGACGACCCTGTGTGCGTTGTTCACTTCGTTCTATTCCTGATCAAGTTCGAGTGTGCGGAAACCCGCAGCTTCAAGTGCGGCACGGACTTGTTCAACTTTTCCCGGACACAGCGCCACGATCGAGCCGCCGCCGCCTGCGCCGGTCAACTTGGCGCCTGCCGCACCGGCCGCACGCGCGAGGCTCACCATGTTCTCGAGTTCCGGTGTCGAAACCCCGATGGCATTGAGCAGGCCATGGTTGACGTTCATAAGCTCGCCGAGCTTCCCGTAGTCGGACACCTGGAGCGCCTGCGCTCCTTCCCGGCTCAGTGCATCCATCTGGTCGAAAATCGAATCGTAGTGCCCGGGATTGCGCTCCCGCCTGCTTCGCACTCCGTCCACCAGGTCGCGCGTCAGGCCGGTCGTATGGCTGCAGCCGATCACGATCGGCGGCACCTCGTTCAAATTCAGCGGATTCGCTTCCAATACATCGCCGCGCCGGAACAGCATCGACTGCCCGAACGTGGCGATCGTGTTGTCGATGCCGGACGGTGTGCCATGGGCTAGCCGTTCGCACTTGAAGGCAATGGCGTTTACGGCCGCGTCATCCAGGCCCTTGCCGAGTTCTGCGTCGAATGCACGCACGATGGCCACGGCGAATGCGGCAGACGCGCCAAGCCCCATCGCGATGGGCAAAGCCGAGCTCACGGTTACCGAGTAGTGTTCGTCGATACCGAGTTCGCGCCGTATCAGCCCGACCATGGATTCGATCTCAGGTGGATGCAGCGACGCGCCCCCCGCCGACACGGTTGCCACAACGGCATTCGAAACGGGCAGCGCCAGCGCATGCCTGCCGTATACCACGGCGTGCTCGCCGAGCAGGATGATTTTGCCGGCCGCATGCCCGGCGCTCCCTTCCCCGGTCCTTGCCTTGTCCTGCTTTTCGGCGAGTATCTCCTGCGCCCGCCAGGCCTTGATCTCGCCGCCGGCGGTCAGCTCTGCGACGACTTCGTCGAAAAGCGCGCCCGGCACGCCGGCCGACAGCGCGACGCTGCGGGCATGCAGCTTCATGTGCCCCGCCTGAATGCCGCTCGTCGCCAGGGCGCGCAGCGCCGCAAAGTTCTGCAGCAGGCCGGTTGCAGCCATCAGCTCGGCCAGCTCCTGCGCCGCTTCGACGCCGGCGATGCGCAGGCCAAGCCTGGCCGCAGGATTGACGTCTCTCGTTCCGCCCACCGTGCCAACCTTGAGCGGAATCGTCAGTTCGCCCCGCAACGCGCCGTCCGCCGAGACCGACCACGTCGCCATTGGAAGATATCGGCCCGACGATGCCGCAAAAGCATGCGCGCCGGCTTCGATGGCGCGCCAGTCATTGCCTGTCGCAATCGCAACCGCGTCGATGCCGTTCATGACACCTTTATTGTGCGTTGCCGCCCTGTAGGGATCGGCCTGCGCAATGTCACTCGCCAGGACAATGCCGTCGCGAACGGTTTCGTCGAGCTGAAACTGCACCCGGGCATTGACCAGCGAACGGTCGGTCAGGTTGCTCAGAATTCTCAGCGCCACTTGCCCGCCACACAGCTCGGCGACGCGCGGCGCAATTGCTTCGCACATCGTGTTGACGAGATTGGCACCCATCGCGTCACGGGTATCCACGAGCAGGTGCGCAGCTATCGCGGCGCGTTCGCCCGACAGCTCGAGCAGGTGCGTTTCCAGCTCCCGCGCTCCACCGCCGCGTTCAATCAATCGCGGATGCACGGCATTTGCGGCTGCCAGCAATTCTTCCTGCGCCTCGCCCAGCGCCGATAGCGCGGTCTCGACGTTGCCGATTTTCGTGATATGGATCTGTCCGGCAAGCAGCGACTCGCTGCTTGCGGCCGTGATGCCGCCCATCTCCCTCGAGAGCTTCGCCGCATTGCTTACGCCCGCGACGATCGACGGCTCCTCGACCACCATCGGCACGATGTAGTCGCGGCCGTTTACGAGCAAGTTCGGCACTATCGCGAACGGTAGCCCGAATACGCCGACAACGTTTTCGATCATCTTGTCGGCGCTCGACGTCAGCAGCACGTGACCGCCATGCGCCAGTAATCCGGCATCGGCTTCGCTCAGCCAGCCCAGGCGCTGCAGCTCGGCGATCCGTGCAGGCACGTCTAGGCGATGCAATCCGCTGATTCGTGACTTTTTCAAGACGGTTCTCTTTCCAGGCGTGCGCCGTTCATGTCGATTTCGAGATCGAGCCTGTGTGCGCCCTGTTCGACGGCGTTGCTGACGAATTCGTCAACCGCAGCAGCATCTTCCGCCAATGCGATGCCGGCATCGCCGCCGCCGGCGCCGCAGGGCTTGTATATGATGCCCGCTTTGCTGGCGGCCTCGGTCAACTCGGCATGGCCAGCATCGAATATGCCCAGGTCGTGGTCAACACTGAACTCACGCAGGACGGCAATGTAATCTGCGTATCCCGTCAGCACATCCTGTGCCGCACCGCGCTTCCAGGCAGCCGCCATCCGCCGTGATGCGAGAACGAGCGCCGCGCTCGATGCGAGTTTCGACTGCTGGTCGAGCTTTAACAAGCGCTCGCGGGTACTCGCGGGGACGCCAACCCAGAGGACGCGGAAGTGGAGGCCCTCCGGCCACCGCAACGCCCGCGTTACGGCATTTTCCATCGTGTACTCGACCAGGCCGCCGGATGTACTGCAGGCGACGTCGACACCGCTGCCAACGCCGCCCTGAAACCGGCGGTGTGCATCGAACGCGATACGCGTTGCGTCCGCATCTTCATGAGCAAGCAGGCGTGCCAGCGCGGATGCAAGCGCAGCGCTGGAACCTATTCCGATCTTGGCCCCGCTTTCCCTGTGCAGGAATGCACTCGTATCCAGAGTAATCGCCTTGTTCTCGTCGAAACGAACGCCCGCTTCCTGCCAGACATGGCGCAAAAGCCCATAGTCATCTTCGCCGTTCAGCCACTCGAATCCGGCATTGTCGGCCGTAAAAGCGCCCCTGGCGCTCGAGTACCCCGGTGCCTCGATCGTATGATGTTTTTCCGCAGTCCCTTCGATGACGACGCGTGCGCGGCAATCGACGGCCATCGCAATCGCCGGCGCGCCGTAGAGCACGGCATATTCACCGGATAGTACGAGCTTGCCCGGAGCGCTGGCGATGATCGTCACAGCGCCCGCGCTCCCTCGCCCAGCCCGCTCTGCAGGATCTCTTTTACGCCGGCCGTCGAGCGCAGCGCCTCGGCAACCTGCTCTTCCGCTTCGGGCGTGCAGACGGCTTTGACCTGCGGTCCCGCATCGATCGTGAAAAATACATCCACACCCTTCGCCTGAAGGCCTCGCACGGTCTCCATGCATTCCAGCGTCGCGCTGTTCCAGTAGCTGAGCGGCGGCCGCGACGCCCACATGACCGAATGCATTTTCAGACAATTGTGTTCCGCAACCGTTGCAAGTGTCCGGAAATCACGCGACTCGATCGCCTCCCGAGCGACCGCGAGATCACCGGCTTGCTGCTCGATCCAGCGGCTGTAAAACGGTGAAGTCTTGCGGCTGATTTCCATCGCTTCGGTCGAACCGACGGATTTCGGGCCCAGCTCGGTGATTGCGGCGACAACCCGCAGCGGCCACTCGCTCGCGCCGCAGATGCTGCTGACCGCGACGTCGTCGCCCGTGTTTTCCAGCTCGACGAAGCCGCCGTACAGGGATCGCGCCGCGGAGCCCGAGGCGGCGCCCGCCAGGCTGGCGAGCTCCGCGGTCGCGCGTCCGGTACCCGCCGCCGCGTCGGCCGCAACGACGAGCGCCGCAAATGCCGATGCCGAGGAGGCAAGCCCCGCCGCCATGGGAAAATTGTATTCGCTCTGCACGCGAAGGGGTTCGCGGTCTCCGCCCAGAACGGCGTCGAGGCAGCGACTGACGCGCGGCAGCAATGCAACATCCTCGCGCCCATTGATCATGAGCACATCGGCGGCAAGCGAGGCATCCGACTCGACGCACATCATCGTGTACAAATCGTCGAGGGTGATCGAGATCGAGCCGACCGCCGGGAGGTTTCGAGCAAGGTCGCTCTTCCCCCAGTACTTGATCAGCGCGATGTTCGGTTGGGCTTGGGACTTTGCCCGCATAAGTTCAGTCGCTGGAAAAACCGGACGCGAATTATAGCCCAGGCGTGGCGCAGGAAGGCTCTGTGCGTGTACGCTACATGGCCCGGAATCAGAGCGGAGACTCCTTTTGGCAGCCAGTTTCGAGACTCGGATAGCGCATTACACGGAACGCGTTGCGAAAAAACTCGACGAGGCCCTGCCGTCCGCGACGCAGTCGCCGCGGCGTCTCCACGACGCCATGCGCTACGCCGTGTTCAACGGCGGCAAGCGCGTTCGGCCGCTGCTCGTGTACGCATCCGGCGAGTGTCTCGGCATATCCGAGGCCATGCTCGATGCGCCCGCCGCTGCCATCGAACTGATCCACGCATTCTCACTTGTTCACGACGACCTGCCGTCGATGGACGACGACGACCTGCGGCGGGGCAAGCCCACGGTACACCGGCAGTATGACGAAGCAACCGCGATCCTTGCCGCCGATGCCCTGCAGCCACTGGCGTTCAGGGTTTTGGCCGAGTCAAGCGATGCATCGGATGTGGCGCGCGCCGGCCTGGTCAGGCTCGTCGCCAATGCCTGTGGTTCGACCGGCATGACCGGCGGGCAGTCAATCGATCTCTCGGCGGAGGGCAAAACCCTGTCCGCCGAAGAGATCGAGAACATGTATGCGCTCAAGACCGGCGCGCTGATACATGCTGCTGTATTGGCGCCAACCCTGCTCGCGGAGAAACTCGCGCCGGAACGGGCGGCGGCTATCGATGCGTTCGGCCGGACGATCGGCGTCGCGTTCCAGATCAAGGACGACATCCTTGACGTGGAAGGAAAGACGGAGGTCATCGGCAAGCAGGCGGGCGCGGATCAGCGCCTGGCCAAAGCGACCTACCCGGGTCTCCTCGGAATCGACGCGGCGCGCAGGCGTTGTGACGAACTGCTGCGCAGCGCGATCGAACAACTGGACGACTTCATGGAAGATGCCGACTCGCTGCGCTGGCTGGCGCACTTCATCGTCAACCGCGGCAGCTGAGCCTGTCGATGTCGACGACAACTCGCAGCATCCTGCACGTCGATATGGACGCGTTTTATGCGTCGGTCGAACAGCGGGATAACCCGGAGCTCCGCGGCAAACCTGTCGTCGTCGGCGGCGGCAGTAACCGCGGCGTCGTGGCCGCTGCGAGTTACGAGGTGCGAAAATTCGGCGTGCGCTCGGCAATGCCGATGCGCGAGGCGTTGCGGCGTTGTCCGGACCTCGTTCGCATCAGCCCGCGCATGTCACATTACAAGTCGGTGTCGAGGGTTATTTTTTCGATCTTTCGCGCGTACACGCCGATCGTTGAAGGTCTCTCACTCGATGAGGCGTTTCTCGACGTGACGGCAAGCATTAACCTGCACGGCAGCGGCGTCGAAATCGCGCACAGCATCAAGCGGCGCATACTCCACGAAACCCAACTCACCGCGTCGGTCGGCGTGGCTGAAAACAAACTTGTCGCGAAAATCGCATCCGACCTCGACAAGCCGGACGGCCTCACTGTCATATCTGCGGAAAATTGCCGCGAACGGCTCGATCCGCTGCCGGTATCCGTGATTCCGGGTATCGGGAAGCAAACGCTTGCGCGGTTACAGAAAGTCAATGTGCGCACCGTCCGCGATTTGCGCCTGGCGCCGGACCGCGAACTGGAGCCGATATTCGGGCGCTACACCCGACGCACGCGGGACCGCGCTGCCGGGATTGACGATCGGCCCGTCGCCGGTTCACGCGTGGAGAAATCCATCAGCGCGGAAGAAACTTACGACGTCGATCTCGGCGATCGCGGCGACCTGGAGCGCGAATTACTGCGTCTCGCCGAGAGCACCGCCCGACGCCTGCGCAAATCCGGGCTGCAGGCCGGCACGATCCAGATCAAGATCCGGCAATCCGATTTCCGGACCTTCACCCGGCAGAAAAGTGTCGCGCCGCCCGTGAGCAGTACGGACCAGGTCTTCCACATTGCGCGTGAACTGCTTGGTGTATGGCTGGCCGCAAACCCCGGAGCGCGCCTGCGGCTTCTCGGCGTCGGTGGCGCCAGATTGTCGCCCGCTGAGCAGCCCGATCTGTTCGGGGATAACCCGGATATGGCGCCTGCGGGAGTCGATATTGCCGCTGACCGCATCCGCGACCGTTTCGGCGACACCTCGGTCGCCCGGGCCAGGACCTTACGCCGGCCCGAGTGATGTAGAATCAGGGTCTTAACGAACGGCAATAACAATGTACACCAGCTTTTTTGGTCTCAACGAAAAGCCGTTTTCGATAACGCCAGACCCGCGTTATTTGTTCATGAGCGAGCGCCATGGCGAGGCGCTTGCCCACCTGGTCTATGGCGTCACGGAAAGCGGCGGTTTCATGCAGCTGACGGGAGAGGTCGGCACGGGCAAGACGACGCTCGTGCGCACCCTGCTCCTCAATCGTATGCCCGCAAACGCCGACGTAGCCGTCGTGCTGAATCCGCAGCTGTCCGCGCTCGAGTTCGTGCAGACGATTTGCGAGGAACTGCACGTGACCATGCCGGAGGACCGGAACAGCATCAAGGCACTCATCGATGCCCTGAATGAGCATCTTCTCAAAGCTCACGCAGAGGGCCGGCGTACGATACTCGTCGTCGATGAAGCGCAGAACCTGGCGCCCGACGTGCTCGAGCAGGTGCGCCTGCTGACAAACCTGGAAACCTCGAAGCAAAAGCTGTTACAGATCATTCTTATCGGTCAGCCCGAGTTACGGCAGTTGCTCGCCCGCAACGATCTGAGGCAGCTCGCACAACGCATCACGGGGCGCTATCACCTCGAACCGCTATCTCGTGACGAAACCGCACAGTATGTCGAACATCGCCTGAAAGTCGCCGGCGCCGTGGGTGAGGTTTTCGACCCGGGGGCCAAGCGGGAAGTGTTCCGCTACTCCGAAGGCGTGCCGCGCCTGATCAATGTCATCTGCGACCGCGCATTACTGGGCGCATACAGCGGAGAGGAGCGACGCATCAGTCGCCGCCTGATTCGCGAAGCTGCGGACGAAGTGGCTGGCCAGACCAAGAAAACGTCCTGGACGCAATGGGCGTTTACCGCGATAGGCATCACGGCAGTGGCCGTTCTCGGAGCCAGCTATCTGGCCATGCTCGAGGAACGCAACATTCCGGCTGCCGAGGTGCCCGCCGTTGAGACCGTGGTGGCCGAGACAGCGGAAGCTGCTCCTGTTGAAGCGCCGGCCGAACCGGAGGCTTCGCTCGACGAGGAACTGCAGCTCGCCCGGGAACTCACGGGTGACAGCGCTGCCTTCGCGACGCTGATGGACCTCTGGGCGGTCGACTTCACGAACTGTGCCGGGGCGGAGGCGGCGGGATACCGCTGCCTGCGGCAGCGCGGTACCTGGGGAAACCTGAGACAGTACAACCTCCCTGCAATCCTGACGCTCGTCGACCAGCGCGGTAATTCTCACGAGGTCGTACTGACGTCGATCGACGGGCAAAGGGCCGGCCTGTCGATCGGTGGCGTTGGCGTTGAACATGGTATCGACGAGGTTTCGAATCTCTGGCTGGGCCAGTACATGCTCCTGTGGCGTCCGCCCAATGGTGTCGCTATCTCGCTCGGCCCGGGCTCGACCGGTGAAAACGTCGTCTGGCTGCGCAACAGCCTTGTTGCAGTCGACCCCCGCTACCGAAGCGAAAACCCCGATTCGGACGTATACGACGCCGACCTGGAGCAGCAGGTGCGCGCGTTTCAACGCGACAATCGACTGGACGTAGACGGCCTTGCCGGACAGCAGACACAAATCATCATCAACTCGCTGCTCGCTACCGACGATTCGCCACGCCTGGTTACGGCGCTTCTGGCCCAGGAGTAAGCATGTCGTTCATTCTCGACGCCCTGAAGAAATCCGAAAGCGACCGCCAGCAGCAGACCGGCGCCGAGTTCTCGGATGTACCTTCCGGGTCGGGCGACTCGCGCCGCTACAAATGGCTCTGGATACTCGCATTGCTGCTCGTGGTGAATTTCGCGGCGCTGCTTGTCGTCCTGGTTCGCCCCGGATCTGCGCCACAGGATCCTGCACCGGTTGTCGCGCCGCCTGCGGGACCCGCCGCGAGCCAGCCGGCGGAACCTGCACAGCCGAGCTTCGAGGAACAGGTCGCTATCGCGAGGGAGACGCACGAAGCGCGCGCGGAAGTCCGTGCTGAAACTGCGGAACTCCGGGTGCGCGATACACAAGCAGAGGAGGCGGCATCTGCGCCGCCCGCGCCGGCAACACGACGCATCAGGACGATCGATGAACTGCGCCTGGAAGGAAGCTTGCAGCTGGAAGATCTGCACCTCGACATCCATGTGTTCAGTGATAACCGCGACGAGCGCTTCGTATTCATCAACATGGCCAAGCACCGCGAAGGATCGCGGCTTGACGAAGGGCCGGTCGTCAGCGAAATCACGCCTGATGGTGTCATCCTGGACTACCAGGGTATGACTTTCCTGCTGCCGCGCGAGTAAGCACGGCTTGGACGGGCCGATCACCAATCACCTCGACGGTGACGCGCTGAGCCAGGCGCTCGTTTCAGGTATTCATCGCGTTATCGGTGAGCAGGACGTACTCAACCATATCAACGTCTTCCCGGTCGCCGACGGCGACACGGGCACGAACCTGACCCTGTCGCTCGGCGCCGCGCTCGCCGTGCTCAAACAGCCCGGCGACAAACACCTCGGCACTATGCTCGCGGCGATCGCCGATGCGCTGCTCGACGGCGCGAGAGGCAATTCCGGCGCCATCGTCGCGCAATTCTTCCAGGGCGTGTCCGATTCCGCCGGGGATTTGTCGCGATTCACGACCTATACTTTCGGCAAGGCGGTGACGATGGGAAGCGAGTATGCGCACGATGCATTGTCCAACCCCACCGAGGGCACAATCCTGTCCGTGATTGCCGCTTTTGCCGAGAGCATCACCCATCACGTTAAAGACGATCGGGAAGGCATGTTTTCCGAAATGCTGGCGGTTGCGCTGGAGCGAAGTCGCCAGTCCCTTGTCGAAACGCAGGAGCAGCTCGACGTGCTCAAGAAGGCCGGCGTCGTGGATGCCGGCGCCAAGGGATTTGTTGCGCTGATCGAGGGTATGGCGAGCTACGTGATGCATGGCAAAGTCGAGGAAGAACCGGACTTGTCTGTCCTGCACGCCGGCGAGGCCGAGATCGAGATGGCCGGCAGCGGCGAGGACTCGGAATACCGCTATTGCACAGAGTGCATCGTAACCGGCACGGACATCGACAGGCGCAAGTTGCGCGAAGCACTCGCCGAACTCGGCGATTCAGTAGTCCTTGCCGGCACGAAGCGCAAAGCCAAGATTCACATTCACGTCAACAATCCGAAACAAGTTTTCGAACTCGGCCAACGTTACGGTGAGGTCAGCGCAGAGAAAGCCGACGACATGCATCGACAGGCACATAGTAGCCATGACCGGTCGAGCAGTTTCGCCGTCATAACGGATTCTGCAGCCGATATTGCCGATGAGGACATGGAACGTCTCGACATTCACATGGTGCCCTGCCGCGTACAGTTCGGGGATCGCGGCTACCTCGACAAGGTCAGCATTACGTCAGAGGAATTTTTCGCGAAGCTGAAAACGAATCCGCACCATCCGACGACCTCACAGCCATCGCCAGGTGATTTTCGACGGCAGTTCCAGTATCTGGCCAGCCACTTCGATGACGTCTTGTCGGTAAACCTTACCGGGATCGCGAGCGGCACTTATGAGGCCGCGCGGTCGGCGGCGGAACGAACGAACGCACGAGGCAAGGTTCATGTCGTCGACTCGCGCAACGCGACACTGGGACAGGGGCTGGTCGCCGTCTACGCAGCCGAACTCGCCCACGCCGGCGTGCCGATCCAGGATGCCGTTGCGGCGGTTAAAACCATCATCCCGCAGACCAGCAGCTTCGGAGTCATAGCCGACATGAAGTATGCAGTGCGCGGCGGCCGCCTGCCCGAATGGGTCGGCACAATCGCCCGATTGCTGCGGGTGACGCCGTTCATTCGCACGACTCCGGAAGGCAGTATCTCCGCCAGCGGTTTCGCCTTTGGCACCGGTAATCGCACGAAGAAATTCGCCCGACACATGATCCGGCGCCTGAAATCGTCCGGGCCGATTACACTCGCCATTGGCCATGCGGACTGCCCTGACGAGGCCGGCAAACTGGTGCAGCTGCTAAAGGATGCGCTGCCGCAGATCAATCGGCTGGCCGTGACGGCACTCGGCTCGGGGCTCGGCGCACACACAGGACCGGGAGCGCTGGTGGTTGCGGTACAACCAGTGCTCGATACTTCAACGAGGAAATAGTCACTATGAGCGAATTCGAACTTGTCATTCTGTTGAGAGAGTACGGAGGCGCTATTTCCGAGCAGTTCAATTTCTGGATGGCAACCACTTTTGCGGTTGTCATCGCCAGCTACACGGCCGGCCACAAATTGAACAACACAGTCCGAGCATTGATACTCGTGCTCTATATCGTGGCCTGTGCGGTCTTCTACATGCGTTATCTCGGCGCTGTCAGGGCCGTCGAGATAATTTCCGGGCAACTCGGAGACATGAATAGCGACTTTGGTCCCAGGGTTGTTCCCTGGGCTTCCCTCGGGAGAAAGTTCGTGATGATTGTTGGCACTATATTCGCCGCGACGGTCGTGTTGCGACCAAGTCTTACCGCGGATGAACAGGAACCTCAACGACCGGGAGGATAAAAATGACTGAAGATCAGCTTCCTGCGCGCGTAAAAACACCTCGCCATCTTTGGGCAATCGGCATCCTTGCGCTGCTATGGGATGCAGTGGGCGCGTTCGACTACTTTATGACGCAGACGCAGAACGAGGCGTACATGGGTCAGTTCACGCAAGAACAACTGGAATTCTTCTATGGCTTCCCGGCCTGGGTGACCGCGCTCTGGGCAATCGCCGTGTGGGGTGGCCTGCTCGGCGCGATACTGCTGCTCCTGCGCAAGGCCTTCGCAGCTCCGGTCCTGCTCGTGTCATTCATTGCAATGGCGCTGACCGCGTTCCATAACTTCGTGCTATCAAACGGCATGGAAATAATGGGCCAGGTAGGAACCATTTTTTCAGCCGTGATTTTCATGATCGCGCTGGGACTGTGGTTCTATGCCCGCGCCATGCAAAAGCGCGGAGTGCTCACCTAGGAGCTGAGCGACTCGCCCCTCGCCACGATCAGGGCCTCGCCTTCGTGCTTGGGGTTGTTGACGGTGCGGTCGACCGGCCAGGCGCGAAGTTTCGGGCTGTGGTGAATGGCGTAGTCGATGACCCCGTCGTCGCCGGACAGCCAGCGGTCGGCCGTGTCCGGCTCCAGGATCACCGGCATGCGGTGGTGGAGTTGCGCCATGAAATCGTCGGCCTCCGCTGTTAATAGCGTCGCGCTCTCGATCGACTCATCGATCTCCTTGCTTTGCCAATGTTCCCACAGGCCCGCGAACGCGAACGGTTGCTCATCGGCGAGAGAGATGTAATACGGCGTCTTGCCGCCATTCTCCTTGTGCCACTCGTAAAAACCGTCGGCGAGTACGAGACAGCGGCGGCGCTTGTAGGCGGCCCTGAAAGCCGGTTTCTCTGCAACAGTCTCGGCCCGCGCATTAATCATGCGGTTACCGACAGTCGGATCCTTTGCCCAGAACGGCACAAGGCCCCATTTGAGAAGCGCCAGCTCCCTGCCGTCGTCTTCGGCATTGCGAATCGCTGCGACGTACTGTGTAGGCGCGATGTTGTAACGGGGTTCGAGATCGAGCGACCCGCTGACACCGAACAGCGCGGCTGTTGCCTCACTCGGTGAATAAAACGCGAATCGCCCGCACATGGCTACTCCCGAATGCCGACGCCACGACGCATGAGTTGCTGACAGGCGACGAACAAAAGCACGACAAAGATGACCAGGATAGCGTAGGCCGTGCCGATACCGATATCGGAAGTACCGAGGACGCCATAGCGGAAGGCGTTAACCATGTACAGGATCGGGTTTGCGCGCGAGACGTCCTGCCAGAATTCTGGAAGAAGCGAAATCGAGTAGAACACGCCGCCCAGGTAGGTCAGCGGCGTAAGCACAAAGGTCGGTACGATCGCGATGTCGTCAAATTTCTTCGCGAATATGGCGTTGATAAAGCCTGCCAGGGCAAAGACGGTCGACGATAACAAGACGACGGAAATTGTGATCAGCGGATGGCGCAATTCGAGCTTCGTGAAGAACAAGGCAATTACCGTAACGAGCATGCCGACAAGCACGCCGCGCAAAACACCGCCGGCCACGTGACCGATGATGATCGTGGCGCTCGACATTGGTGAAACAAGCATCTCCTCGAGGTGACGCCCGAACTTGGCGCCGAAAAAGGACGACACGACGTTGCCGTATGAGTTCGTGATGACCGACATCATGATCAGACCCGGGGCGATGTACTGCATGTAATCGAAACCGTCCATCTGCCCGATGCGTCGCCCGATCAGGTTGCCGAAGATAATGAAATACAGCGTCATCGTGATCGCCGGCGGCACGATGGTCTGTACCCAGATACGCAGGACACGCACTATTTCCTTACGCACGATGGTCTTGACGGCAACGAGGTTCAGGGCAATGTTCATCGGCCGACCACCGCGCCTGTATCCTTCTGACTGTTGTCTACCAGGCGCAGGAACAGCTCCTCGAGCCGGTTGGCCTTGTTGCGCAGACTCACGACCTTTATGCCGCGAGCATCCAGCTCGGCGAACAGGTCATTGAGATCCAGGTCCGGCCCCTTTTCGACCTCCAGTTCTCGCTCATCGATAAGTTCGGCTTCAAAGCCATCGAGTTGCGGAGCTGATTCGATGGGTTTCTCGAGGCTCAACACGAAGACCTCACGCTGAAGTTTGCGTAGCACATCCGACATGCGCGCATCCTCGATGATTCTCCCCTGGTCGATGATAGCGACATGGCGGCACAGTGATTCGGCCTCCTCGAGATAATGGGTCGTCAGGATGATCGTGGTTCCCGCAGCGTTGATCTTGCGCAGGAAACCCCACATCGAACGACGAATCTCGATATCCACGCCGGCTGTCGGTTCGTCGAGGATCAGCAGTTTCGGCTCATGCACCAGCGCGCGGGCGATCATCAGGCGCCGTTTCATACCGCCGGAAAGGCTGCGCGCACTATCCTCCCTGCGGTCCCACAGCCGCAGCGCGCGCAGGTATTTCTCCGCCCGCTCCCAGGCGAGGCGGCGACCCAGCCCGTAGTAACCCGCCTGGTTCAGAACGGTGTTCTGCACCTTCTCCCAGAGGTTCAGGTTGATCTCCTGGGGCACGAGACCAATGCATGCCTTGGCGGCTTCAAGTTCGGAGTCGATACTGTGACCGAAGATCTTCACCTCACCGGCCGTCTTGTTGACCAGTGAGGTGATGATGCCGATAGCCGTTGTCTTGCCGGCGCCGTTGGGTCCGAGCAGCGCGTAAAAATCTCCCTCTTCGACCGAGAAGTTGATGCCTTTTAGTGCTTCAGTCCCGTTGGCGTAGGTCTTTTGCAGGTTTTTGATCGACAGCGCTTTCATGAGGCCGCGTATTGTAACCACCCAGCCCCGCGATGGCACTGCGCGCAACCGCTCAGCCCGATCCCGGCAAACCGTGTCGGCGGCGAACGCTCACCGGTCTCGGGCACGCAGCAGCGCGATGGCTGCGGTACGCGAGACCGGTCTCGGCGGTCAGCATCGTCTGCAGCACGGTCATTTGCGCGGCGGCACGCACGGCTGGCGCAGAGTCGAGACCGGCACCGAGAAGCTTCTCCCAGTATTTACGCTGACCGGCAAACCGCAGGCCGGGCATCTCGTCGCGGTTCGCCACCGCCTGCAGCAGCCGAATCAGTGTGGTATCGGCGATGCGTTCGCACCACGCGAGCGGCGCACCCGTAACGAGGCGGGCTGCGTAAGCGTTGCGTTTGGCAAGCTGCCAGAGAAAACCGAGGCCGGCCATGATGAGCCGTTCCTTTTCATCCGCGGCACGCTCGATGACGAACAGGTCGCGCATAAGGTTGTCCTCGTCCAGAACATTCCAGAACGTACTGTCGTGTTCGCGAAACGACAAAAGCAGAAAAGGTGATTCGGACAGCCTCTCAAGCTGCACATCGTTCAGAGAAGCGACAATGCCGCGGAGATCTTCGGGCAGAGACTGCTGCAGCTTCTTTCCTGAAATACTGTCCCGCACGATGCGCAGGAACGCACTGTTGAGTGAACGGACGTTGGCCAGATCCTCCGCTGCCGGTGGGTGAAAATCCATATGAACCCCTTGTGGTGCATTTTTCGGCGTATGCCGGCGTTTATTATTTGGACCAGTTATGGATCTTATATATTATATTAATACTATATATGGTCTATTTCTAGCATAAAGGAGCTGATATGCGACTGACGGATGACCGCTACGCGCAGGAGCGCAGCCAGTTCGAGCTCGCCCTGAGAATGATCCGCCATGAAGCCAGGACCCGGACGATACGCGAGTGCACCGGCCTTTCGGACGATCGCATCCGCAAACTGTATACGACCTATTTTCGCAATGTCGGCCGCAGCGACATACGCAGGCGCCGTGGCAAGTCGCCGCGCCAGGTGACGCGCTTCGTATCCAGCCCGGAAAACCAGCTGCAGGCCACGACCCTGGTCGCCCTTTTTTGCGGAGGCTTGTTACTCAACGTTGACCTGCATAACAGGGTGGCGCCGCGCTGGCCGCGACCCGATGTCGAATTTGGCCATCGTGTATGCCGCGCATTCGAGACTTACCTGATGCTGCATGAAGACGTCCGCCTGAGTTTCGAATGGGCATGGAATCTGCTGCAGACAATCTCCTACAACGACGAATTGTATCTTGCGCGCTGCGACGACTGCCTGTCGAGCTACGTGCAGGATGCGTATGCGCTGGATGACAGGACTTGCCCCTCCTGCCAGATCGAACGACGCGGTTGATCAAGTACACTTGCGGGATGGAAAACCCCAACGTATTTGCCGGTGCGTTCGTCGAGCGCAGCGGCGAGCGGCGCAAGGATACCGAGTGGCTTCGCAGAACCGCGGCAAGCCGCGATGCGCGCTTCGTTGCCGTTTGGCACGACCGCTGTCTCGTCGCAGGCGATCCGCCGGGACTGGCCCTGCTGCAAAGGGAGCAGGTCCGGGAGTTTATCGTCGACGACGAGTTGATCTTCCTGGGCAATTTTCGCGAGCAGCCGGCCTTTGCGGTCACCGTCACCGGCGATGTGGCGCCACTCGAGGGACGCGGCGAGTTCCGCGACCTGCGGTTTCTCGGCACCGTGTTGCCTCTCGATGAGGCAAACCTTGCAGCTCATGCGCGCGCCCTGGTGCTCTGGCACGCGTCGCAGGTTTTTTGCGGCGTGTGCGGTGCGGCGGCGCGCCCCGGGGCCGGCGGCAATTCGCGGATTTGCACCAGCGACGGTTGCGGCCGCGAAATCTATCCCCGTGTGGATCCGGCGATCATTGTCCTCGTGGCCGACGGCGACCGTTGCCTCCTCGGGCGGCAGGCGGACTGGCCCGAAGGCCGTTACTCGACGATTGCCGGCTTCGCCGAGCCCGGTGAGAGTCTCGAAGACGCGGTTCGCCGCGAGGTCTACGAGGAAACGAATATCCGTGTCGGTGAAGTCACTTATCACAGCTCGCAACCCTGGCCGTTTCCTTCGTCGTTGATGATCGGATTCCATGCCAGGGCCGCGTCGACGAAAATTTCCCTGAACGATGGCGAACTCGAGGATGCCAGGTGGTTTACTCGCGCGGAGCTGCTCGATGGGGATCACCCCCTGCCGTTCCGGATATCCATTTCGCGCCGCCTCATCGACGACTGGATTGGTCTGGGCGAAGAGGACTGAAATGTGCCTAGTCGTCGTTGCCTATGATATTCACGACAGCTACCGACTGGTCGTTGCGGGAAATCGTGATGAATTCCATTCCCGGCCGACCAGAGAAGCACACTGGTGGGAAGACGAGCCCGATATTGCCGGCGGGCGTGACTTGCTGCAAGGTGGCACGTGGCTCGCCATGCATCGTAACGGTCGTTTCGCAACGGTAACGAATTTCAGGGGAGCAGGCGCTGCACCGGAGCGGCCACTGTCGCGCGGCCATCTCGTCAGTGGCTTCCTCAGGAGTGAACTGGCGCCGCTCGCGTATCTGCAATCAATTCAAGGCGATGCGTACGCGGGATTCAATCTGATCGTCGCGGATAAAAGGGCGCTGGCCTACTGCTCGAACCGGGGGGACACGCCGCGTGAACTTGCGCCGGGAGTGTATGGCCTCGCCAATACGCGTCTTGACGCACATGGCGAACGCATCGGCCGACCCAGGGACAGGCTGAATCAGTTGCTGAACGAAAACCGGGTCGATAGCGGCGTGCTGATGGAACTGCTCGACGACCGTGAGTCTTCATCCACGAACCCGTTAGATGCGCCGTTTGTGGTTACGCCCGAGTTCGGCACCCGCTGTTCGACCACCGTCATGGTGCAAAGTGACGGATCATGGCAGCTTGCCGAAAGGCGCTACGACCCTTCTGGAAACCGGAGCGGCGAGACGCTAATTACTGAACACGGATAGCAACCAGCCGCGAATATGGTCGATTTCCTCGGCGCACACCGCATGGGCCATCGGGTAATCGTGCCATTCCACCAAGAAGCCGGCGCTTTCGAGTAAGGCGCGGCTGTCGAGGCCCATCTGCATCGGCAGCATCGGGTCGAAGCTGCCGTGCCCCATGAATATCGGCAGATCCTTGTAGCCGCAATTCGGGTCCGCGAGCACCTCTGCGTCGAAATACTCCGGCAGCGGCAAATAGGTCGAAAGAGCCATCAGTCCCGCGAGTCTTTCCGGGTATCTCAGCGCGGTATGAATCGCGATAGCTCCGCCCTGCGAAAAGCCGGCGGCAATAATCCGTCCGGCCGGGATACCGCGCTCCTTTTCCCGTTCGATCAGGCCCGAGAGAATGCCGGCGCTGTCGCGAATCCCTGCCTCGTCCAGCGGTCCGTCGCGGTCGAGGCTGTAAATGTCGTACCAGGCCCGCATGGCCATGCCGCCATTGATCGTGACCGGCCGCACCGGCGCATGCGGAAACACGAAGCGCAACGGCAGCTTCGGCGGCAGCCGCAATTCGGGCACGATCGGCTCGAAGTCATGGCCATCGGCGCCGAGGCCGTGCAGCCAGATCACCGAGCCGACGGGGTTTTCGCCGGTTTCTGTCTCTACAGTCTGAGTGGTGTTCATGCGCTCTATCCGGGCTGGGACGGCGCGCAGTGTAGCGCAAAACTGCGGAACAGGGGCTTGACGAAATATGCGCATTTTGATATTGATATGCGCATATTTATGCGAGAAGGCTCATGCCCACAGCCCAGGAACAGGCGCTGCGCCGGGATGCGATCCGGCAATTGCTCATGCGGTCCCCCGCGGATACGCAGCAGGCGCTCGTGGATGAGCTGAATGCGCAGGGCCTCGTCGCGACGCAGTCGAGCGTCAGTCGTGATCTGAAGGACCTCGGCGCCATCAAGACGGCGCGCGGCTACGAGCTGCCCGATACGTCCGGCGAAAACCCCGATGCCCTGGCGGCCATCGGGGAGTTCGTGCGCGACATCGCGCCTGCGGGGCCCCATCTCACGGTTTTGAAGACCGCCATCGGCGCGGCGCAGCGCGTCGCGCTCGCGCTCGACCGTGCCGGCTGGCCCGAGATGGTCGGCAACATCGGCGGTGACGACACGGTATTCATCGCATCCGGCTCGGCCGCCAGCCAGAAAATCCTCATCGCGAAAATCGAGCGCGCACGCTCGTAATCCCAAAGCTACAGGACGGCATCGTGAGCACAGACCAATCTCCTATCATTCTTGCGTTTTCGGGCGGCCTGGACACGTCGTTCTGTGTCCCGTGGCTCAGGGAGAACAACGGCCGCGACGTCATCACCGCCACCGTGGACACGGGCGGCATCGATGCAGGAGCCGCAGCGGCGCTCGAAGAGAGGAGCAAAGCGCTCGGCGCGATCGAGCATGTGCTGATCGACGCCAAGCAGGATTTTTTTGCCACGGTGATCCGTTACCTGATTGCCGGGAACGTGCTACGCGGACAGGCTTACCCGCTCTGCGTCGGCGCCGAGCGCGGGCTGCAGGCCGAACGGCTCGCGCAACTCGCAAGGGACCGCGGCGCAACGACGGTGGCACACGGCTGCACGGCGGCGGGCAACGACCAGGTGCGCTTTGAAGTAGCGCTGCGGACACTGAACCCCGGGCTCGAGGTTCTCGCGCCTGTGCGCGACAACAGCTGGGTCCGCGAGGAGCAGCTCGCGTACCTCGAGGAACATGACATGCCGCTGCCGGCACAAGGCTCGGCCTACTCCATCAATCGTGGTCTCTGGGGTATCACCATCGGCGGGCAGGAAACGCTGACATCGCACACAACCATACCCGAGGAAGCCTGGGTGCTCTCGGCCAATGCCTTCGGCGAACCGAAAGAACCGTCCCAACACACGCTGACTTTCGAGCGCGGCATACCGGCTGCACTCGATGGCGAGTCTATGTCTCCCGTTGCGCTGATCGAAAAACTGGAAGTTCTCGCCGGCGGCTACGGTATCGGCCGCGGCATCCATCTCGGCGATACCGTGCTCGGCACCAAGGGACGGGTCGCCTTCGAGGCGCCGGCCGCAATCGCGCTCATAACCGCGCATCGTGAACTCGAGAAGCTCGTGCTGAGTGCGCAGCAGATTCGAGTAAAGGACAGCGTTGCCGCTGTTTACGGCGACCTCGTGCACGAAGGCAAACAGCTCGACCTCGTCTGTGCGGACATCGAGTCGCTGCTCGCGTCGTCGCAACAGCGTGTTACGGGCACCGTCACGTTCGCACTGAAGCCGGGGTGCCTGTTCGTCGAAGGCGTCGATTCGGCGCATTCGCTCCTGGCGGCGACCAGGGGTGTCTACGGCGAATCGGCCGGCGAGTGGTCGGCTGAGGACGCTCTCGGCTATGCGCGCATCCTGTCGCTGCCGGGATCGCTGCAAACGCGGGCAGCAGGAAGCTGACATGAAAAGCGTCGTCGTCGACAAGATCTCCTCCGTCGCCCAGCACAGCAAGCTCGGTCACGAGCTGCGGCTGTCGGACGATATTCCCTGCGAAGAGGGCGTGCTGGTCGCCGTGCGCGTCAGGAACAACAAGACGCGCTACAACCAGCTCGAACTGACGTCGGGCCGCATGGCTACGGTCAACCAGGGCGACGTCGTCGTCGGCGCGCTCGGACATCGCAAGGCACTGCGCGGTTACTCGGGGCATCTGCCCGAAAAGCTCAAAGCGGGCGATACCATTCAGCTGCTCAATATCGGCGGCGTGCTCGGCATCTGCGACTCGGCCAATCCCGATGTCGGCCCGCCGTTCGACTGCGAAGTGCTCGGCACCGTGTTGCACTTCCCGTATCTCGGCGAACGCATCGGCGTGCCTGCCCGGGCCGGTGAGAAGGCGCTGGACGCGGACGCCTCCCTCAATACCCAGGGCGTGCCCGTCGTGGCGCTCGCAGGGACCTGCATGGATTCCGGCAAAACTGCGGCGGCCTGCGCCATCGTCGGCCGCTTACGCCACCTCGGCAAACACGTCGCCGCATGCAAGGCAACCGGCGTCTCGCTGCGCCGTGACATTCTGGCCATGGAAGACGCGGGCGCAAGCAAGTCGATGATTTTCTCCGATCTGGGCATCGTCACGACGACTGCGCAAAACGGTCCGGCATTGACGCGCACTCTGCTAACGAGCCTCGCCGAGCACAAGCCCGATGTCATCGTGCTCGAACTCGGCGACGGGCTGCTGGGAGCCTACGGTGTCGACGCAATCCTGTCGGACGAAGCCATTCGCCAGGCGCTGACGGTCGTGATTCTTTGCGCCAACGATCCCGTCTCGGCATGGGGCGGCGCGAAGATCCTGCGCGAAACCTATCGCATCGAGCCGGCCGTCGTCACAGGACCCGCCACCGACAATGACGTTGGCGTCAACCAGATCTCGGAACGCACCTCGTTGCCCGCGATCAACGCGCTCTCCAACGGCGTGGCGCTCGGCGACCTGGTTGCCAGATTGCTCGCTGGCAAGGAGGGCCAATGACCGACACGATCAAGGCTGTAATCCTGGGTGGAACCGGGTACGTCGGCGGCGAGCTGCTGCGCCTCATCGGCGCGCACCCGAATTTCGCGCTTGCCGCTGCCGTATCCGGGAGCAGTAGCGGCAAGCCGATTGCCGCCGCGTTTCCGCACCTGGCGAATGCCTTCGGCTCGACCTGCTTCGTCGGGCACGACGACTGGGCGGACACGCTTGCGACCGGTGACAAGCTCGCGCTGTTTTCGGCGGCGCCGCACGGCGCGTCAGCCGCAGTGATCGCCGCAGCGCTCGATAAGGCGTCGGCGAAAGACGCAAAGGTACATGTCGTCGATTCGTCGGCCGACTTTCGTTATGCGAACCAACGCGACTACGAAGTCGTTTACGGGTCCGAACACGGCGCGCCGGGCCTGCTCGATGTATTTTCTTCCGGCCTCCCCGAGCATTCGAAGAAGGTGACGGCACCGCACGTGGGTCACCCGGGCTGCTTCGCCACGGCAACGCTGCTTGCGACCGTGCCGCTGCTGGCTTCAGGCCTGACCGAGAACGAGGTATTCGTGACGGGCATCACCGGCAGCACGGGCTCGGGCAACAAGCCGCAGGCCGGCACGCACCATCCCGAGAGACACGGCAACCTGTATGCCTACAAGCCACTCGCGCATCGCCATGCAGCGGAGATGGCAGGAATGACCGAGGCAGCGACGGGGCGTGAAACGAAGGTGAACTTCGTGCCGCATTCGGCCCCTTTTACGCGCGGCATCCATGTGACTGTCCAGGCGAAGGCAAAAGAGCTCGTGTCAGCGGAATCGCTGCACGACCTCTATAGCGAGGCCTATGCAGATGCGCCCTTCGTCGAGGTGGTCAGCGGCACGCCGCGTATCAAGAGCGTCGTCGCGAGCAACTATTGCCAGATCGGCGTAGCGAGCTCTGACGACACCGTGGTCGTCATGAGCGTCATCGACAATCTCGTCAAAGGCGCGGCAGGCGGCGCCGTGCAATGGATGAACCGGCTGTGGGGTCTCCCCGAGACAGCGGGACTGACGGCCGCCGCGCCGGGATGGACCTGACGATGAACGAACGGATCGGCACAACCGGAACGAATGACCCGCGTGCGCGTGAAGCGCGGACCACGCTCCCGGTTTATGGCCATCTGCCGTTCGTGCCCGAGCGCGCCAGTGGCTGCGACATCATTACGACCGACGGCCGCCGTATTCTCGATCTCTACGGCGGCCATGCCGTCACAGCACTCGGTTACGGGCATCCGCGGCTCGTCGGGGCAGTCAGGCATCAAAGCACGCAACTGCTTTTTCAGAGCAACGCAGTCGCGCTCGAGGTTCGCGCCCGCGCCGCCGAATTGCTCGTCGCCGCATCGCCCGAAGACCTCAGCCGCGTGTTCTTCGTCAACTCGGGCGCCGAAGCCAACGAGAACGCGCTGCGCATGGCCTGTGTCGTGACGAATCGCAACAAAGTGCTCGCGATCACACAAGGCTTTCACGGGCGCACGGCCGCGGCCGGAGCCGTCACCTGGAACGCTAAAAAGTGGTACGGCTTTCCGAACAAACCTTTCGACGTCGGTTTCATACCCCGTGACGATTGCGACGCAGCCAAAAAAATGATCGCCCAGGATGTCGCAGCCGTGATCGTCGAGCCCGTGCAAGGCGTAGCGGGCGCCTACGACCTGTCGCACAACTTTCTCGAGGCGCTGCGCAAATACACTCAGCGCACCGGCGCATTGCTGATCGCAGACGAAGTGCAGTCGGGCATGGGCCGCTCCGGTCATTTCTTTGCCGTGCAGGCGCACGGCATCACGCCCGATATCCTGACGAGCGCCAAAGCGCTGGGCGGAGGCATTCCCTGCGGCGCGATACTGTGCACCGAAGATGTTGCCGCGCACTTCGGACCGGGCGACCTGGGCTCGACTTTCGGCGGTGGTCCCGTCGCGGCCGCCGCGATCGTCGCCGTTATCGAAACGATTCAGCAAGACGGGCTGCTCAAAAACGTTCGCGAACGCGAGGCGCAGATTCGCGAGCAGTGTGTCGTCGGGCCGGTCAGGAAGATACAGGGCATGGGCCTGTTACTCGGCCTCGTCTGCGACCGCCCCGCCAGCGAAGTGCAATCTGCCCTGCTAGAACATGACATCCTGACCGGCACGAGTGGAGAGCCAGACGTATTGCGCGTGCTCGCCCCGCTCGTGATCGAAGACCATCACATCGACCACCTTGCGCAGGCGCTCGCCGCGATCGCGCCGCGCGTGAACTAGAAAGAGATATTCGATGAAAGCATTCAATGATCTTGCCGACTTTTCGAACGAGGAACTCCAGGGCCTGCTGGATCTCGCGAACCGACTCGACGAGCATCCCGAACCAAAGGCGCTGCGCGGCAAGGTGTTGTCGCTGCTGTTCCTGAGCCCGTCACTCAGGACGCTCGCGTCGTTCCAGGCAGCGATGACGCGGCTCGGCGGTGGCTCCTTCGTCATCTCGCCAGACATGTCCATTCACGGCATCGAGACGCGGCCCGGGATCGTCATGGACGGCGCGGCGGCAGAGCATATCCGCGAAGCGGTGCCCGTGATCGCCTCCTACGGCGACGCAATGGGTATTCGCGCCTTTGCAGAGCGAAAGAGTCTCGAACACGACATGTCGGAAGTCGAGTTCAATGCGTTGACCGAGCTTATTGACACACCGTACATAAACATGGAGTCGGCCATGGGCCATCCCTGCCAGAACCTCGCGGACTGGAAGACCATGGACGACTTCGACATGCCGAAAAACGGCGGCAAGTTCGTGCTCAGCTGGGCGTACCATCCGAAGGCGTTGCCGCTCGCCGTCCCGGCATCCACGCTCTATACCGCGGCCCGGCGCGGCATGGATGTAACCGTGCTGCGGCCGGAGGGCTTCCAGCTACCCGCTCCCGTCATGCAAAAGGCTATCTTCGCAGCCGAGGAAAACGGCGGCTCGGTCACCGAGACGGACAATCGCCAGGAGGCCATGGAAGGCGCGCACGTCATCTATGCGAAGTCGTGGTCGTCGACGGCGCACTACGGCGACAGGCTCGGCGACCAGAAACTGCGCGAGGATCTCATCGACTGGTGCGTCGAAGAGTCCTGGTTCGACAACGCCAAGGACGACTGCCGCTTCATGCACTGCCTGCCCGTCCGGCGCGGCGTCGTCGTCGCGGAGCATGTTCTCGACGGGCCGCGCAGCATCGTCATCCCGGAGGCACGCAACCGCATGCTCGCGCAAATGGCCGTGCTGCACCAGATGTTGGGGGGGGCGAAATGACCACGAATCGCGATCGCGCCATCGTCGTATCCGCGCTCAAGCATGCGGCACCTTACATACGGCTGTTCAAGGGCAAGACCTTCGTTCTGAAAGCCGGCGGCGAGATCTTCGCGGATCCGGTGCAGACCAGCGCGCTCATGGAACAGGTCGGCATCCTCCACCAGGTCGGCATACGCGTCGTGCTGATTCACGGCGGCGGCCCGCAGTCGACCGAGCTCGCCACGGCGCTCGGACTCGATACGACGTTCGTCGAGGGCCGGCGCGTCACCGATGGCGCATCCCTGGATGTCGCGACCATGGTCCTGAACGGCCAGATCAATACGCGCATATTGGCTGCCTGTCGCGACCTCGAGATACCCGCGGTCGGCATCAGCGGCGTCGACGCCGGTTTGATCCGCGCACACAAGCGCCCGCCCGTCGAACGCGAAGGGGATGCGCCGATCGATTACGGTTTTGTCGGCGATATCGAGTCGGTCGAAGCCGATATTCTGCAAAAGCAACTCGACAACGGCCTGATGCCCGTCGTTAGTCCCTTGTCCTGTGACCAGTCCGGCACGCTGCTGAACATCAACGCGGATACGGTGGCTGCAGCCATCGCCGCAGAACTCGGCGCGGAGAAGCTGATCCTGCTCACGGGCGCGCCCGGAGTGCTGGAGAACGCCGGCGACCCCCAATCGCTGATCAGTTACATCGATCGCAAGCATCTCGACAAGCTGCGCGATGACGGCAAGCTCGCCGACGGCATGCTGCCGAAGGCGGCCGCCATCGACGCCGCGCTCGCGAACGGCGTCAGTCGCGTTCACGTCATCTCGTACAGCGTGCCCGACAGCCTGTTGCTCGAAGTATTCACAAACGAAGGTACCGGGACCCTCGTGGTCAACGACATCGCTGCACTGACGCCCGCGGAACAGGGTGACGAGTCATGACCCGCCTCTGGGAGAAAGGGCTGCCGCTGGACGAGCGCGTCCTGCGCTATACCGCGGGCGAGGATCACCGGCTCGATGCACGGCTCGTGCCTTACGACGTCAGGGGCTCGATCGCCCACGCCGAGATGCTGGCCGAAACCGGGCTCATCAGTGATGAGGACGCAGCTGCGATTCGTGATGGCCTGAACGAACTCGAGAGGGAATTCGCCAACGAGGACTGGCACATCGCGCTCGGGGACGAGGATTGTCATACCGCACTCGAATCCCGGCTGACCCAGAATATCGGCGACGCGGGCGCAAGGCTGCATCTCGGTCGGTCGCGCAACGACCAGGTGTTGACGGCGCTGCGTCTGTATATGCGGGATGCGGCATCGGACCTTGCCACGCGTATCAGCAATCTGCGGAAATCCGTTGCTTCCCTGGGCAAGCGTCACGGCGCCGTAAAACTTCCCGGCTATACCCACATGCAGCATGCGATGCCGTCATCGGTCGCGTTGTGGTGCGGCGCCTTCGACGAAGCCTTCGCCGACGCGATGGCCGGCCTAGGTGCCGCGCAGCGTCGTATCGGCAAGAATCCGCTCGGCAGTGCCGCCGGCTACGGCACACCCGGCCTGCCGCTCGATCGGGATTCGACAACCAGCAAACTCGGTTTCGGCGAAAAACAGGACCCCGTCACGGCCGCACAACTCTCGCGCGGCAAGGCCGAGAGCGCATTGCTGTTCGAGATCACGCTATTGCTCAACGACATCAGCCGCATGGCAACCGATCTCCTGCTTTTCTATACGCAGGAGTTCGGCTACATAAAGCTCGCCTCGGACGCCACCACGGGCTCGTCGATCATGCCGCAGAAGCGCAACCCGGACGTGCTCGAACTGCTGCGCGCCTCGTCGGGCACGGCGCAGGCCTGCCTCGACGAGACGCTGATGATCACGGCGAAACTGCAGTCGGGCTACCAGCGTGACCTGCAGCGCCTGAAACCGCCGCTCTTCCGCGGCATCGACCTTGCCGTCGACAGCGTCGACATCATGGCCTTCCTGCTCGACGGCCTCGAATTCGTGCCGCAAAACATCGAACTCAGCGAAGGCCTCTACGCGACCGAAGAGGCATACAGACTCGTTACGGAAAAAGGCGTACCCTTCCGGGAGGCCTATCGAAAGGTCGCCGAAAAATACAAATAAGAACGGAGACCCCGGTCATGGCCGAGGAACTCGAAATAGAAGATCGACCTGTATCGCCCCTGGGCCGCGTTAGCCACTCCTTCCTGCGCCGGCGCTGGCCCGAGTTCCTCGTCGAGTT